>Ga0181563_10002332_pt1 | contig 18383 bp, 8 predicted proteins | sample 011ome_25_FD_133759 | JGI IMG/M metagenome (GOLD analysis project Ga0181563, IMG submission 133759) | Coastal salt marsh microbial communities from the Groves Creek Marsh, Skidaway Island, Georgia - 011512CT metaG (megahit assembly) | ecosystem: Environmental > Aquatic > Marine > Intertidal zone...
CAGCGTGATATTCCAATATGACTAAACCGCCGCTGCTCCCACTTACGTAAAGATAAATCTCTCCATTGGCCACATCGCTTTGGATAATGACCGGTGTGCCGGGCAGTGTGGGCGGTTCCAGCGTAAAGTTCTGCGGTTCACTGGTGCCGTTAGCCGTGGTGGCGACTAGTCTACAATCATACGTTGTTTGCGGTTGAATACCCGAAAGGATGACTGGAGACAACGCGGCTACATTACGCAATGCCGAATTTTGATCGTTACCCCTCCCTAGGCAAGTAACCTCATGGTACTCAACGTCTAGAGAACCACTATTCGATGATAAAAATCTAACTTCTGCTGAGTCGACGTCGGTACGAATAATCGAAGCAACGTCTACACTGATGGATGGTAAAAATTGTAGCAATGACCCCTCAAATGTACCTGAGGTGGGTGGTTGCCCCGGCAGTAAGTTGGTATATACCGGCACAGAAAGTACCGGCATCCCAACAAACTCGGTACCTCCATAGTCCGCTTCAACTCTGATCCTTCTGTTATCTCCGGAGTCAGAAGCCGTAGTTTTCACCATCTTCGCCGTCGTAATTGCCGCTGGTGGGCGGTTGACCGTTGAAGACAACCACCCGGGTGGAAAAATTGGAGGGTTGTTGGATCCTGGCGTTTGTACCCAGTTGGTGGCCGCGCACAGTGATATGTTTTCTCGGTCGACCAAGTCCACATTAGACGCAGAAGGGGGAGGCGCATCACCTACTTGAAAAAATTCGCAGGCGTTTGAGGTAGATGGATCCCAAGTTGCAACAAATGGCCCCGCCGCGCCGGTGGATTCATAATGATACTTGGTAGGCATTGAGATTAGCCAAGATTTCGCAGCGCTCTCGGAGGCTGAATCGGGCCGATTTTCTTGTACCTGCGACTGTACTAACAACGCCGATAAAGCATCTAGTCCAGTTTCCGCCGTAAAGATCGAGGTGACGCCGTCAAAGGTCCTCTCAAACTGCAAGGACCCATTACGCATTGCATAGGTTAGGTCGCCGGGAGTCGTGTGGTATTCGGCTGGTTGTCGGTACCTAGCGAAGTTTGCAATGGCAGTGGCCTCGTAACTCATGTAGGTCAATCCAGTTGGGGCTGGAGAAAAACCTACGGACGCAATGTCAGCGGATCCTCTGAGACCCCCGCCCTGCCACGAGAGCGCTTCGGACGTGGGATCATCAATCCAAGAGGAAGAGGCATTGCCGCCGATACTCCAGGCTGAAACTAATTGATTGCAGTTCTTCGTACTAGCGGCATACCCCAGTCCAGAGTTAGGGTCCCACTGACCCATTTCAATGACCTCAATGTAGCCTGCTCCAGTCCGTGTCAGATCATTGAAGCTGTCCTCAGCAAAGAGGTAGGGGCGTAAAAAAACAGGCTCTGAAGGGAATTCTGGTACCGTGCAAGGACCTGCAGATCGATCCTTGTAAACCGCCGCGTTACCCTCCAGATCCTTGTCGATCAAGAATTCAAGTTCTTCATACGGTCCAAGATAGGTATGCCAGTTAAGCACCTCATTACCTCTCAAGCCTTCTCTTATTGCGACCTTGATGCCTTTAACGAGAGGGGTGGTATTGCTTATGGTTACTGAAGTTCGATAATTATCATGTGCGGCGTAGTATGGAAATATAAGCAGTTCACCCTCGGTAGACAGCCGCATAGGCATTGGGTTGTCTTTTTCAAAATTGGCAACCACGGTGCAGTCGGCAACGATTGCGCCTGTTGTGTAGCTGTTTTCTGAAAGCGTCCCGGAGGGGCAGGTTCCCGAGATGCCACTGATCAGGTAACCATCGTTTGGTACTACTGTAAAAGAGAGAGTATCGCCTGCATTCACAGTTTGTGCTGAGCTGGGGCTGATTGAACCACCGTTGCCAGCACTGGGTGTTACCGTGAAACTGCTGCCTGCACTCTGAGGCGTCACCGGCAAGGATGCCGAAGCCGGTGAATTGCCAGCCTCATTAGCGGCGTACACATTACACTGATAGGTCGTACCGTTGCTAAGGCCTGACACCACAAGCGGAGAGTCTGTACCCGTAGCTGAAAAACCAGACGACTCTACGCTGTAGAGTGTCGTTCGGTAGTTCTGCAAACTACAAATCATGCGATTGGTTTGCTCCGGTGTGAACCGGTACATGAAATCGTCATAGCTATAGTTCATGAAATTATCGAAAGCAGACATAACGCCGCAAGCGCTTGAAGCAGAGTCAAAATCAGGATCCCGTTGATCGGGTGTATCAACGATGAGGTCACCTGCCGAATAATTATTTCCACTACAAATACCGCTGTCTTGGAAAGTGTGAAACAGACCTAGGTAGTGTCCAATTTCATGGACCAGTGTTCTACCTTCGTCAAATACCGAGTAGCCGTTAGAGCGACCCCCAATCGTGCTATACAGCATGGTGATTACGTCATCTTCTACACCAACACCCCAGGCGGGGAACCACGCATAGCCCAATGTGCCGTCCCCACCAGCGTCGTTGGTGAAAATGTTGAGATAATTATTGCCATTCAACCGCTCAGCATTTTTGAGTGTAGTTGCTGCTGTGCTGTTGTCGTTAAACGCCGCATCGTTTTGGTGATATCTAATGTCAATCAGATCAAATTGGATGGTGGTATCAAAGCCATTGCCCAGGAAACCAGCGAAATCCTCATTCAGTACTGCCATCTGATCTTGGATTTGCTGCGAACTTAGCAGGCCGGTTCCGTCCTGCTGGTAAATCACATGGAAGATCACAGGAACGACGTAATTAGCACCATTGAGTACATCGTAAATATTGTCGATCGCCGTTTGGGAATTGGAACAATCGGCCGCACTGCGCGCCTGTGGCCTGGCATCCCATCGCTCTGTTCCGCAGCGTGCTCCCGAATCTCGAAAGGCTTGCGATTGATGGAACGTTTTCAGAGCGTCTATTTCAGCTTTAGAGGGCTGACTGATCAGAGTGGCAAGGTCATTGGCTGAGGGTACATCACCCAATAGTCTCACCGAGCGGTTCACTGGGCTATAGGTCTGGCGGTTCGCCGTTTCTGGCGTGCAAACTGCAGTAAACGAGTCTGCCGAAGGTCCGTTTGGATTGGCCGAAAACGCAATGGTTGCGGATTGATTACCCGCCGTGGCTGAAACGATGGTTGGTGCCAAGGGTGCGCCGGCTACCGCTTCAAAGTTTGCAATCACGGTACAGTCTTGGGTTACCGCATTGGTTGTGTAGGTGTTTCCGGATAAGGAGCCACCGCAGGTGCCGCCGATGGGTAGCGCAATCTGATACCCATTGTTCGGCGTCACTGTAAATGATGTGGTACTTCCCGAAGTGACTGTTTGTGGTGTGCTTGGACTAATGGATCCATTCGCGCCCGCCGAGGGCGTCACGACGTAATCGGTCGTTGTTGAGGCCTCCCAGTTGACCAAATCAACCCATGCTGTATCCGATCCCGAGGATACGCTGCTGTCTTTGATGTAAGTCCAGCGAATAGTGTGGTTGCCGGAGCCGCCAATGGCTAATGACACATTGGTCCAACCTACGTCTCCCGATATTTCTGTCTCTACTGCTCCGTCTACAGACACTCTTAGGTAGTCATAGCCTAGCTCAGACGAAACCTTCCAATAGAAGGAAAGTACACCCGGCCCGGAAACCGTGGTTTGGAGGTAGCTAGACTGGCTGTTGTTGATGTTGCCAGATTCAGCGGCATCGTTGTTGCTGCCAAAAGCGTAGAATGTAGCCCTTTGGCCCGCCCACTGAGCATTACCGCCCGTGGCCCACTCTAACGATGGCTCATCTAACGCTTCAGTGAGCGTAGGTGGCGGTGAAGCTTGTTCAAAGTTTGCTGCTACGGTACATGATTGGGTGACTGGATTTGTGACGTAGGTGTTACCGGACAAGGTGCCACCACAGGTCCCGCCGACGGGCAACCTGATCTGATAACCGCTGTTGGGCGTGATGGTAAAGGACGTAGTCGCGCCTTCAGTGACACTTCTTGGTGTAGATGGGCTAATCGAGCCGCCAGCACCAGCGCTGGGCGTGACTGTAAATATCGCCGTCGAGCCGTTGTCGTAAATGTCACTGTGCAAGTAGCTTACATCTGCAACCGCCTGAGCCGCGAACGCTTCGCCAGACTGGCCAATAGGAACGCCTATAGGGTAGCTCTGGTAAGTCAAATTTGGATTGGATAAGTTATACAGGTATTGGCTGGATGGCACATAAGACATAACCGTGCCGAAGACACCGCTGACTTTGTGTCCGCAGGCATAGGGATAGAACGGATCCCCGCAGCCTGTTTGTCGATCATGGCCCAGACCAAAGTTATGGCCCATTTCATGTGCCACCACGATTGACGGACAAACAGTGCCATTTGGAAGCTCCATGGCATTTACGCTGTAGGTCAGGTCCTTCAGATACGTCGTAAAGTCGGCTAAACCGTTGGGTCCCGGTCGCCAAGCTATACCGCATGTTCCTCCACTTGTACCGTAGCGGACAATTTGAACCACTAAATCTGCTTTGTTTTGATCTCGCCAGTTGAGCACGGTAGCGTTGTCAGATGAGAAAGGATTGCACGTAGTTGTGCCGCATGAGAGGTCACTTAGGGTAAGAGCCATGTCAGACTGACTTAACTCAGGATCAAAAATTGCTGCCGCGACCACTTCGAACAGAATGTCCACGCCCGAATTTTGATAGGACTGGTTTGCTACGTCGATGAAAAAATCAAGCTGCGCAGCCATGTCGTAAGCACTATCAGCCGCGGTGTCTACTAACACGCCCACCGAGATGATGTCTGCGTTTGCGGTCAGCTCACCTGCTGGTAAGTCTTCAGCAGAGCTGCGTCCTGAGGCGGGAGGAATTACTTCATCGTTTAGAAAGGGGTTTTGAGCGATCTCTCCCGCGGCGTTGTCAAAAACAACCGTTTGGCCCTTATAAATTGCCGATTCGAAATAATCACCATTGGCTCTAACGCTAGAGACGAAATTCCCTTCGGCATTGACCACCGCTGTCATTAATACGCCGTCAGAACTAGCGTTGAGTAGCCGGTTGCCCTTGCCTGTGGTGGTTGCCTTCGTGACGGTCGCTGAATAACGCGTTCCGTTGGGTGCATCAAACGTCAGCACGTCATCAATATTCGCGTTTCGTAACTCAATCGAGGCACTATAAATGCGGCCGACATCAACATCACTGCCATCGGGAGCAGTCCTTACACTGGATTTATTCGATGGCGAACCTAAAGACAGTTCACTGGCGTGGACCGACGGGGAAAATAGCGAAGCTGTAGTGATAAAAAGTATAGGCAGAACGCTCAAGCTCAAGCCGATTTTGCAAAGCGCTCTTCTCGACCCAGCCAGATTGACTATGTTTTTATTCATCAAAGGCGTCTCTCGAGTTTAGCTGTTCTACATGTTAACAACACGCAAATAATGCGCTTGGCTGATTCAGAGGGACAGCCTAGCAGCCATAAGTGCTTTTATCATCACCTGACCAAGGCTATCTAGGTAAACATCGCCCTCATGTGCCAATAACTCATGCGAATGACTCGTTCGTTGGGAATGGCTTATCCCAAGCCATTTCTTCACAGATGCAGCGGTGACCTCCTCCCTAAAAACTGGACACCTGTAAACTGGAGTTCGGCTGTTTTGAACGCCGCGTAAGTGGGAGGAGTAGGTCCTGAAACCATTTAGCCGGTGTTTGCAGTCAAAAGTTTGGACAGCAACGCCTTGCAATAATTCGGTGGAGTTAGACCATTTTAAGTGCGCGCTGGTAAATTGAGCCGATAGATCGATTGCATTGAGAAATCGTAAAGGTGGAGTTGTAGCGATCTAACCCACATTGAGCCGTCTTTGCTATAGACTCGCGGTTGTCGCTCAGAGACCTCAACGTCTCTGCTAGGGCTTGGGCATTTCCTGCTGGCACTACAAACCCTGATTTCGGTGCGTCTACTACCCACCGCATTCCTGAGCCAGGAACATCTGAAACTAAGCATGCTAAGCCTGCTCTCATGGCCTCAAGTAATACAACACCGAAAGCCTCAGTTCTTTCAATTGATGGAAGGCAAAACAAGTCGTGGTTAAGGTAGTGCGCTTGGAGCTCGGTTTCGCCGCAACTCGCTAAATGAGTAACTCGATCTTGCAGATTTTTTTGGTCTATTAGTTGCAAAATATTATCGCGCTCTTCTCCGTCACCGATGAGTGTGAGATTGATATTGTCGGTTAACGCTAGAGCCTCGATGAGAAATCGTATCCCCTTGTAGTACGTCAACCTGCAGACTGTTAGTATTCTGAGCGGTCCATTACAGACCGGTTGAATGGCCCTCGCCGCAATTGGCTCCTGCTTCATTGACGTGAGGGAGAGGTTATTAACTCCCAAGGGCACTACTACACATTTATCTCTGAAAGGCGCTAGTGCTTGGCTGGATAAAAGATACGGTGGAGAACTCGCAATGATTAGGGCGGCCTTGGACAACAACAGTTTTTCGGGGACTTTATAAAATCGATACAACATCCTAAGGACCAGTCTGTGCGTTGACGGTACTACATCAGATTGCCACTGTACTATCCACGGCAGTCGGCGTGCATCAGATAACAGCAAACACCAGAAAGCCGAAACATTTGGCATGTGGATGTGCAGTAAATCTGGTTTCTCGCGACGGATTACTGATCTTAATGTCCATAGAAACGTTGGGCTAATTGGCGTGAAAGCTAGGGTCACCCAACGCGCTGCCCTCGTTACTGAAAATTCCTCACTATCCGACCGGTATACCTCTTTGGTGCTGAAGAAACTGATGTCCGAGTTGTGCACAACGACTGAATTACTTATGTTGTTCTTCCGCTGCTCAACAGCTAGATCTCTCAGAAAGGTCTCCATGCCGCCTCGGTGAGGAGGGAAAAATTTGCCAATATGTAGAACTTTCAACTTAATGTTCTCTCGTTAATAACTTTGTTTCATCACGGCCCGGTCTGGCTAATGACGGATTTCGGTAAAGGAGTTCTCGGATTACTGTGTTTGACGTATTTGAATACGACTTACGGATGAACCCCTAGTCGTGCCGGAGCGTTTATCACTTTTAGGCGCCCGTTGTGATGGGCGTTCAGATTCCCCACTTGGTTAACTTAGCGGTATTTCGTAATGTTAGGACTTAGGTTAGAGATCCCACGTCATTAAGTAGCGGTAGAGAGCCTATCCGTTACAAAAGCCCGGCTCGTTGATATTCATTGCATTTTCTACGGATCGTGCATAAGCAGTCGCCAACACAAGATTTTTCGATTTAGTCGGCATGGATCATAAACATGTAAATTCAATGCACGATGCGTAGATTAATCGATGGAGTGGTCCTTTTATTGTGTACTATTCACCCCATCGAGCTGCGGCGGGATGGGCGGGATTAAATGAGGAGGGTAGGATAGGGTATGCGCTGGTTGTTAGTAGCCGTTTTGTGCGTGTTGTCTGCAGTTTTTTGGCTGTCAATGGTGCCAAGCCACAAGCTCGAGTCTCTCACCCTTCCAGCTACAGCTAAGCGATCGAGCCTGCCACGGGTCACTAGCCTTGAGATGAAGGCAGCCGATACCATGAAGGTCCAATCCAGTAATGAAGAGCCGGGTTCCCATGGTTACGAAAAGCAAGAGACCGAATCTGGTGGGTTCGGTTCTCTGCCTCAGGCGGAGCGCTTAATCTCGATTGGGCCGTACATGGATCCCTCCGATCCAGCTACTTGGCCTGAGCAAAAATTATCTGAATCGCTGTTTTTTGGCGAAGTCATGAACCCTAGAGACCCTGCCACCTGGGGACAATTGGGGGCCAGCGAGCTGTTGGAAGTAGGTAGGCCTTTGGACCCTAGTGACCCCGTTACGTGGTACTCGTCCCAATTTCAGCCTATTAATCATGGCCCCCCCATTGATCCCAGTGATTTGTTAACCATCCCCCAGTACCGAATTGGAGAGGTGATTAACGTCGGGGCACCAATGAATGTTGGCGATCCAATCACACAACCTTGAGGTATGCGTGACGTTAATGCTCGATGAGCTTCGTCCTTCTGTCACCAATTGGGCTTATTGCATTGAGCTTTTGAAGGAGTCAGCGATGTTATTCGGGTTAGGGCAGGTAATGATCGGAATCGTTTACAGTCCCTGATCGGCTCAACACCCGAACAAATGGACCTGGAACTGCTGCTTCGAATTGGCCTCTGGAGCGCCTTATCAGGGTCGCAGTTGTGCGATCTAGCTCAACTCCTGATTTTCCGACGACGACGATCTCGCCGGGCCACATACTTGGATCAATTTGCTCACTTTGCGTAACAAACGCAGAGCGATACGGCAGTAATAAAAAGGGCAATCTCTGTACCTCAAAGCTGTCTGCTTCAGATGCTGGTATCAGCAGGATGGATTGGCTCTCAGTGGCGATTCCGGCCCTGCCGTTCTGATGAAAGTCTCGCATGACATCCCCGGAACCAGCGCTATCGGTCGTGGCTAAATAATTGAATAAAAACCGTTGCGTTGGTAATAAATGATCTCCTGAGTGGTAATCGATGACACCCCCCTCTTGTTTGAGCGCCCCAGCAGCTGATCGCCAGTCGTTGAGATGGCTGAGCCATCGCAAGTCTGAAATAATCCACAGAGCCCCAAATGCGATCAAGCCCGTAGGTATAAAGTATCCAACTTTACTCTTGAACAAGGCGCCAAGAGCGGCCATCAAAAGACTTACCAACAGCGCCACATTGATGAGCTCGGCGAAGCTGGGAAAGGCACCAGCGGGCTCGAGCAACATATTCAACGAGGATTGTACCGGCCTACTGGTGGTAAACCATTGAGCTATTGCTAATGGCAGATCTCCAGCAGCTAATTGCTGGCTAAAGGTAATACTCTTCAGCTTAACATTGGAAAATGCGTCGGAGGGGACTATGAAACCGAACTCTCTAACGTTAGTTTGGCGCCACTCCGTTGCCTCCCTCATATCTAGCACTGTTAAACCGCTACCTATGATCGGTAGACTATTCACCACCTCTGGCGCATCGGCGTTAATCCAATAAAATCGCGTTGGTTTTTCTGTTATTGAAGTGGCATCGGTGTAGACGAAGCGGGTTTGCTCCCTAGCAGTTAACGTTGCCTTTACTGCAAGCACGCCCACTGGAGCGAGGGACTCATCGAACTGGATGCCTTCAGGGGTTTCTCGTACCTTACCCAATACGGCGCTCATATTTGCGGCATCGTATTGGGTGGTGCTCTTATGTCCCTGCGAGGAGCTCCAGACGGTGGCCGCAAACGTTATGATCAATAGCCCGCTGGCAATTGCTATTCCTGCGGTTATTTGCCTTGCCCCAATCTTAGGCAGGCCGCGTGCTGCATTAATAGCTTGGTGAAGGGCCAGCACCCCGATTAGTACAAATAGAGGGCTGAAATGCAGTAATAGTCGATTTATTGCGGTGCCCGTCTCGGCGTACTCACTGTAGGCAGATAGCCCAAAAATGATACCTTGGGACCCAGCAATTAGCAGTAACATTAGCCAAATTGGCGCGGCTATTAGTGGGCTGTTAACAGTGAGAGCGATGAGGCCTAGTGTGCAGGCTACTCCCAGCCCATGAAAATTAGGGTCTTGCAGTACTGAAACAAAGTATTTTTTAAGGGGGTTATAGGGTCTTAGCGCGTACTCACCAAAGGGGCCTGCGTAGAGCTTACTATCACTGATGCCCCACTGCCCAAACGAATCTAGGCTTACCATTTGAATATCTAGCATCCAGAATAGCATTGCTAAGGTCGCTAGTAGGCAAATGGTCCACCTGTAGCGTAACCAGCGGCTCATCAGCTCGAAGGCAATGAATAATAGACCAATCATCAGCCATAGCCAGCCTTCGGTTTTGAGTTGTGTGCCCGTGATTAGAAGCAGAAGCGCGGGTGCTAGCCAGCTACGATGGGTCCCTTGCGTACTGTTGCGTGATAACCTGTAACTAGCGGGCGCGCGACTGAGGCGCCATCCAAGCAATAGTGCCAGACCCATCCCAGAGGTTAGAGCCATCCAGATATCGCCATAGCCCGCCAAGGCCGCGTGCGCACCCAACAAGGGGAGCGAGCTAAGGCAGTAAGCTGCGATGAGTCCTAGATCTGCTTCATAGCCCAGTTTTCGCACTAAACCAAACATACCCAGTCCAAGCGCTAGAAATGCCGCGGTCCAAGGCAGGCTCGCCGCCACGGCATGCCAGCCCCCATGTAATGCAGACATAAGCGCAGGGTACGCCGATAGCGCGACTGGATAATGATTAGCGTATAACGCAAAACCAGTGCTGCCGCCCTGCTCAATCCATTCGGGGGTGTGGTGTAGGGCCAGCAGGCTATCACTGAGAACCCAGATTTTTGCGCGATACATCCAAGTGGTAAAGGCGTCCCAAGGGAAGATGGGACGTATCCAATTGTTTGATAATGTCAGGACTAGGTGCACGCCGATTAGTAGTAAAAGTCCGTAGCCGACGTATAGAGAAAAGGGCTTTGTAGTTCTTGCATTAGCAGAAGTTACGAATGACCCCGATACTACCTTGGAGGCAGCAGTACGCTGCGTTGAACCTGTTGAGAAGGTCTTAAAGTGCCGAAGTGCGCTCGTGAGAAACAGCAGTACTATCATGCCGCCGAGTAAAGTGTGTGCCGTCAGCTCTAAGCTCAATTCAAATTCATTGAGCAGTTCGGTCGATTTTGTGACAACAGTGAGGCCAATGGGCAGCCCAGCGCCAGCAGCCAGTGTCCAGTAGCCTTGTTGATTTGGTGAGCGACCTGAAACTGCCCTAAAAATCAACACCCCAACCAGAAGAGTAGACAACAAGAATGAAGTCACGATGATCATAATCGCGGTGCCCGCCTCTTCAGAATACTGCCTACGCGGTGCTCGACAGCATAAATTTAGCTGCCGCCGTTCGAATCTCTGGCCATGCTTTCAAGCTCTTGGCAAAGTCTCTGGCGGCGCGTCGCAGCTCCTCAACACCCCCCGCTGATTGCGCCAAAGTAGACAGTGGATTTATCTCAGGTGTTTGAACAGCGTCAATCAGTGCTTGCCTCGTTGCTTCCAAGAATTCTTGCCAGAGGGTGAGGTCTGAGGTGTCGGTTAGGGTTTTTAGCTGCGTTTCATGGCTAATAGCGCGCTGCAGTAACAGGGCCTGCTTAGATAGCGCCTCTTGTCGGAGCAGGGCATTGAGCTCCACTTCAGACATCGACGCCAGGCGGCGGACCTGTTGAGCAACTTGCTCTAGCAGCAATTGGGGAGCCACTCCCCATTGATCATTGGGTTCTCTGCCCAACCAGTCCACCAAATTACTAAGACCGGGCTTGGCATTTATGGGGGTTAGCTGGGCTCGGCTGCTGTGCCCCTCAGACGGTGCATGAACAATGGACCAGCCCGCATTGAGAACCGCACCGCTTGGGTATATCCGCTGGAGCAATATGGCAAATAAGATATCTTCTATGCGCGTGACGGGAAAATAGGGGGGTAGAAGATCGGTGTTGTCTAGCCCCGTGAGCGCTGACATTGAGCCGTAGGGTGTCAGGGTATCTCCCCGAAAACCGGTCCAGGCGGCCCGAGCAGCCAGCACCTTATCTAGGTTTGCCTGGCTGCTAAACAGCCGCTTCAGGGTGGTTTCTGGCGTATGAAAGAGCCAGTTGCCATCGGCGGTTCCGGGGTCACCCCAGTAGCCAGCCTGCATCAGCTTTACCTGCCCGCCGCGGCAAAAACGTCGTACAAGTTCTCCGTCCACTCCTTGCAGCATGGCAGGATGACGGGCGTTTTTGTGTTTGCTAAGGATATGGCTAAGACTCGCGCCCACCTCCCGCTCCATTAGCGCAATGGGCGACTCCGGCCGGACAAGCTGATGCTTATCCAGTTCTTCTTGGTTTTCGTAGAGCACGGCATCACGCTCATTAATAGAAGCGAAGCGCAGGCCTTGTGCTGCGAGTGGAGGGTCCACTGCGTGGCATAGCGTATCGTCATCAAACACCATGCAGCGATAACCAACTCCCATTAACTGCGCCACATTGCGCGCCTGTCCATGGGTAGGAAGGTTCTGCCAGCGGGTTTGATCTAGAGCGAAACGTATGGCGGCTTCGTCATTGGGGAGAGCTTCAATCAAGTGCTGGATAAGATCTTGGCGCTCGGCTGCGCCCACGTAATGTACTTGGGTTCCTGCAATGGTCCTAGTGCAATGGCTGCGGTTAGCCGCTAGTGCGTCCGGGGTCCTAGAATCGTCAATGACCCAAACACCCTCCAAGTTGGGTGGTAATTGCCGCTCGTCCATGCTGTTTAATAAGCGTTGCAGTAGATCGGGGCGATCGCAGGTTATGACAAAGGCCCGAACTGGGATCTGCCGATGATCCGCAGTTGAAGGGCTGCTTTGAAGTTGGGCAAGCACAGTTTTGGCGTTAGTCATTAATCCTTGATCAATGACATTTTTGAGTGCACCACCAATGGCTGCAGTTTCCCCCGCCAGATGTGGCATGCGCTCCGCAATGGTACGCATGTGGTCTGCCAGCGTACGGAAGGGGCTACACCCCTTGAGCGCTTGTGCCACCTCGGCAGTTACCACCATGCGTGCGTCTGTGTCGCGATGTTGCAGTACGACGGTACCGCTGGGCCCATTGTGGATAGTGACGCCGCTAAAACTCCACAGGTCTTCGCTGGGCTGACTGGCTGAGTTTTGTGGATTTGGCGAGTAACTGAAAGAAATTGATGTCATGGCTTAAAAAATACGGTGCGACTCAGGAAGTGTTGCGCAGCTTACCATTTGGCGCCATGAGATGCTGTCAAACAGAACCATATTCCGTGAAAGGTCAAATTAGGTGTTCAGTTAACCCTGGTTGGTTATACACAGTACAGTTTCAGGAAGATTTGCGTGCATTTTCCATATGAATCGCAAATTGCGGAACCTTTTGTAAATAAAGCGGCCTGAGGCGTTGAGACCTAGGCCCCGAGGTGTGGCAAGGTTCCACAAATTTCTCGCAGTCTGGTGATACAATTCACCTACTATTTTGTGACTCAGCGGCTCTCGAGGTAAATCTTTTGCGCGCACTTAAATTTGTAAATGCTCTTATCGCGTCCACTGTCAGTGTCGTATGGGGTACAAATTTGGCTTTTGGGCAGGGCACAGTTGTATCCGGGGGCCTTACTGCGCACGGGGCTGATGTGGGCTCAGGGGGCTCTGGTCTGACTATTGGCGTCCTGGCCGAGCCTTTAAATGAGAGTCGCCTGAATGCGCTTATCGGCGCAAATGAGCTTCCCCTGGTGAGCTTAGTGGGCGCAGGCTACAACGATCCAAGCAGTTCAAGCGACCTCGGGCTTAACATGCTTCAAATCATCCATGATTTTGCTCCTGACGCGGCTTTAGTGTTTGCTGCACCCTCCCAGGCGGGTACGGTCCCAGATCCAGTGCCAAGCAGTTGTGCAGGCGTCTCTACTGGGCTGGTTGATGGCGGCAATGCACTTACAGAGGTTGGCGCATTTTTGTGCGCTCTCGATGCATTGCAAGCTGATGGGGTGGACATGATTGTGGATGGCTTGGGGCCCATTGATACCGAGCCTTTTCACGACGGTCCCGTGGCGCTAGCGGTATCTGAAATAGCAAATGAAATTCCTTACATCATTGCTGCGGGTGAAGAGGGTAGCTTGGAAGAAGGCGGTACCTACGTGAGCAAGACGGTTTACGAGGCGCCGTTTAATGGCATTGCGCTGCCCCAAGATCTCGATTTAGGTGCTGGCTTTGAGTATGTGGAGTTGGTACATGGCTTTACAGACCCGGCTGCCCCTGAAGGCCCCAAGACGCCTTATTTACTCATTAAACAACCCCTTGATGAGGTGTGTTTGTACTGGGCGGACCAGCCCGGTGCATCAGTAAACGACTATGACCTGTTCCTCATAGAAGCAACGAATATTACCCCCAGTATGACCGTTGCGGCGCGCTCTACTGATTTTCAGTACGCGGGGGGTGATCAGTCGGCAAAGGAATGTTTGAGCAACCCTGAAACAGGTGACCCGTTATTGACGCTAAACCGTCGCATTGTAGTGGGCACCGATGCAATAGCTGCTGAAAATCGGTATTTGCACATCCGCGCAACGCCTTCAACGTTAGATGAGTTCGGTGCCGTCCCAAGTAAGTTGTTTAGCGAAACCACGGGGGGAGCCATCCGCGGACGGGCAGGTCTTGCTAACGTCATCACCGTTGGCTCTGCCACCTATAACAATGGACGTAGTGACGGGTTTGATGCTTTTTCTGCCGGTGATCCCGTAGATGAGTTTTCTTCAGCGGGCTATAGAACCGTGTTTTACACGTATAGCAACGGCGCTTATGTTGCGATTGGTGATGATCAATACGATCTGGACTCTAGTGCAGAAGTGAGGATCAAACCCAATGTGGCGGGCGCTCAGGCGGTTGATGTAGCCGAAGTGGGATCTGTTGCCCCATTCACAGTTGGCGGGTCTAAAAGGGTATATGGTTCCTCGGTAGCTGCCGCCAATATCGCTGGAGTGATAGCGCGCGCTCAGCCCACTGACTACAACCCGATAACTGCGGAGCTTCTGTCTGCAGTGGTTACTGCAGCTGTAGACCTAGGGCTGGACAACTCGGTGGCGGGTAACATGGACTCGGCATCGGGCGCTGGCGCCCCAACTGTTTCAGCACTCCTCAATGAACTCGCTAAACCTATGTCCCCGGTAAATGCAGATCTTAGCTATGGCACTGCGTCAGCAATTTTAACTTTCGAAAACGCTCCGGATCATATGATTAATAGCACAACCTACACAGCCGCCTGTTTTCAACGATCACCCTCGGGTACCGAAAGCCCGTTGCCCATACTAGCCAACGTCACCAGCGGTCAAACGTTTACGGTGATCCCAGGTTATTCCGCTTACTGTAATCTGAGGGAATCTAGCCAGCTAGAAAGTGACGCTATATGTGTAGGCGCCTGTGCCGGCGAACAAAACTTTAGCGCTGCAGAGGAACTTGCAGCGACCACCTATTCGGTATCTGCGGACGCCTATGGCTTCACAATTCGTTATACAACCGATGCTGCCGGTGACTTCAGTAATACGCTGCGTTGTACTGCGGTTGGTAACGATACCCCCGTGGTTGATGATAGCAGCGACCCAACTCCTAGTTCCGCCAGTTACGAAGATTTAGCCGAAGATATAACGCTGACCTGTAATTTGATGGTAAATGCCGAGGTTGCTGGCGTGGCTCAGCCGGGCGCTAGCTTACAAACCACCTTTACAGTGACACCCGAGGCCGGCAGCACAGGCTTACCCATTTGGCTGCTCTATGAAGCAACCCGTGCTAAGACTCCGGCCCCGCCGCAGTAATGCGGTGGGCGGAAGGCCCTAAATCCTTTGACGACACTGCTTAGAGTTAGCGTGACAATCGGTTTGAAATGATGAAGACACTACTGTCACTCCTGCTTATACAGCTCATGCCAAGCCCGCGCAGACGCTACGACATCCTTTATAACAACTTGGCTGGGTACCCAGCCAAGTTGCTCTTTTGCTCTGGATGCATCCGCAACCAAAGTCACCATATCTCCTTCCCTGCTCGCACCTATCGTGTGCGGAATCTCTCTACCCACGATTCCCTCGCAAGCCGCAAACACTTTCCTTACAGAGAACCCCTGCCCATTGCCCAAATTGAATGCAGCAAATCCTGTATGTGTCTGCAGATGGTCCATCGCCTTCAGGTGGGCATCAGCTAAATCTTCCACATGAATGTAGTCGCGTATGCAGGTGCCGTCGGGCGTGGGGTAGCCATCCCCAAAAATGGTGAGCGGTTGTTCAGTACCAGATGCGGCTTTAAGCGCATTAGGAATCAGGTGGGTCTCAGGGTCGTGGGCCTCGCCAATAGAGGCATCGCTCACTGCACCAGCTGCGTTGAAATAGCGTAAACACACGGCACCAAAATCCTTGGCCTGACAGGAGCTTTCCAACAGCTGCTCCATGACCAGTTTAGTCTGCCCATAGACATTAATAGGGTTTTTGGGGTGATCTTCTGCGATGCGCTCGCTGACTGGGTTACCGTAAATAGCTGCCGTGGATGAGAACACGCACTTAGTCCAGTGGTTCTCCAGTGCAACCTCTAGTAGGTTCGCTGTGCCCCCACGTTGTTCTGATAACACCTAAGCAGCTCTTGGTTGGATTCTCCCACCAAAGACTTGGCCGCAAAGTGAAAAATCCCATCAAAATCACGCCCGGCCGCCGACCTCTTTAACCCCTGCAAATCTTTTAGGTCTACCTCAAGTACTTCTTGCCCTTGGGTTGCCCAACGGTGTCCAGTTGAAAAATCATCTAGAATCAACGCTGTGTGGCCTTGCTGCAACCGTGCGCGATCAATGTGTGAGCCAATGTAGCCTGCTCTGCCTTTGATTAAGGAAAGCACGGCTTTTCCTGAAAATTAATAGCGCTTGATTATGCCGTATAGGTTGGGTTGGACAAAGACGCATGCTGCCATTCAGATGGTGATCTACCAGAGCCTTACCCAGTGAATCAGAGAAGGTAGGCAGCATCGCCTACGCCGACCGCAGTTGTTTTTTGTCTTCAGTGTTTGTATTTTCCTGAAAAAGCCTTTAAGGAAGTGATGATAATGAAAAAACTTGCTGTTGCTCTTTTACTGCCCTCTGTAGCGTTCGCGGATCAAATCACGATCCCCGACGTAAGAACGGGCGATGTTGCAGATCCCGTCTACGTGAATACGCTGAAGGCGGAGAGCAATAGTCAGGACCTGCGCTTGAATACCTTAGAGTCCGCCGTTGTAATTGGCGAAAGCGGCAATACTTCGGTGGGTGAGGATGGGCTCGCCTCAAACACTACTGGATTGGCTAACACTTCCTTTGGGGCAGCCACGCTTTCGCGCAATACCGAAGGTAGCAGCAACACGGCCGTTGGCGTGAATACACTGTTTTTCAATACCACCGGCAATAGCAACACGGCGATTGGGCGGGAAGCGCTCTTTCGGGTTGAGACTGGTGGTGATAACACGGCGGTTGGCATCAACGCTCTGAAGTTCAACACGGTATCTGAAAATACGGCGGTGGGCAGCTATGCGCTTGAGTTAAACACTGAGGGCGCAAGTAATACCGCCATCGGTGCGCTGGCTCTGCAGGCGAACCAGACCGGCGGTAACAATACAGCAACGGGATATAGCGCGCTCGCCAGCAACACCTCGGGCTTTAGAAACATTGCTATGGGGTCTAATGCACTTTCTAGTAACACCAAGGGCTCTAACAACGTCGCTGTGGGGTCTGAGGCACTTTCTAGTAACGAACTAGGAAATGACAATGTCGCGATTGGAATGGAGGCTCTGCTCAATAACACTGCCGGCCGCAACACCGCGGTGGGTTCGCGAGCGCTCAGAGCAAATACTACCGGTCTTTCCAATATTGCTGTTGGTTATTCATCTCTTTCATCGAATACGACGGGCGGATCGAATACTGCGATAGGGAACTCGTCTCTCCAAGATAATACGACAGGCGGATCGAATATTGCGATTGGGAACTGGTCTCTCCAAGCCAATACCATTGGCACAGACAATGTGGCCATAGGTGTCAATAGTTTGTTTGTTAACAACAATGGCGATCAAAACGTGGCTTTAGGGGTTAGCAGCTTGGCGGCTAATACTGACGGTAACCAAAACGTGGCTCTAGGGGTTAGCAGCTTGGCGGCTAATACTGAAGGTAACCAAAACGTGGCGGTTGGCTACCAAAGTCTCGTAGGTAATATTGCAGGCATAGGGAATGTAGCGGTTGGTTGGAAAGCACAAAATGCGAAATTTGGGAATTACAACACGGTCGTCGGTGCCGAGGCTGCCGTTAACTCCGGCGCCAACAATTCGACGGCACTAGGTCGGGGTGCAGTTGCGACTGACAGCAATGTTATTCAACTAGGTAACGATCAGGTTCAGGAGGTTAGAACCTCGGGCACCCTCAAATTGGGCGCTGTAACCTATCCGGCTCCCAACGTTGCACCCGGAGTCGGTAATTATTTAGTGATGTCATCTAGTGGAGTTGCCCAGTGGGCACCTCCTCAGTTCGCAGCAGCAGACACCCAAGAACTCGAAGAACAGGTCGCAGCATTGCAAAAGCAACTCGATGCCCAGCAAAAAGAGCTGCTAGCCATTGTTCAGAGCCAGCAGGAGCAAATAGCGCAGCTACAACGTCTTGTTGAGCATCAATTTGCAGCAAGGTGATTTCAGCGGCTCGTTGTATTTCGCTGCTCGGGAACAGATCACAGCGTCATTCGTGGTGACAGGCTGCGACATGCGGCCTGGTCGACAGGCGTGTCAAGAACGGATTATATTCGTGGCTGAGCCGAGCAGCCTGAAACGGTAGATACAGATCATGCGAGCACTACTGAGCTTATTGTTGTTATGTCCCTCGCTGGCGC
>Ga0181563_10002344_pt1 | contig 18332 bp, 9 predicted proteins | sample 011ome_25_FD_133759 | JGI IMG/M metagenome (GOLD analysis project Ga0181563, IMG submission 133759) | Coastal salt marsh microbial communities from the Groves Creek Marsh, Skidaway Island, Georgia - 011512CT metaG (megahit assembly) | ecosystem: Environmental > Aquatic > Marine > Intertidal zone...
TGAGTATACAAGTTTAGATGTGGTACTTTGTGTTGGTTGAACACCACCACAGAAATATCCATTTTCAATATTTCCAGTTGTTGCATATTGCAAACGTTCACCACTTCCAACTAATGCAGATGGTGTTGCAGCAATTGTATCACTTGCATATGTAAGTTTATCAGTTATTTGTCCATTAGGACCTGGATTACCACCACCAAAATATCCCTGAGTATCATTTCCAATTGCATCTAGTAAATATCTAGCACCAGTTAATGATGCACCAGGAACTGCTGCTGTGGTGTCATTTGAATAAGTCAGTTTATCCATCCTGGTATATTCACCAGGGGTTAATGCACTATTTTTTCCCCCACCAAAATATCCATGCGTTGTATTTCCTGCTGCACCATTACCAAATCTTTGTAAAGATAAATTAGCTCCAGGAGTAAGTGCAGTGGTGTCACTTGAAAACGTCAACTTATCCATCCTGGAAACAGAAGATGGTGATGCTGGATTACTTTTACCACCACCAAAATAACCTGCTGATGGTGAGGATGTGCCTGCAAAATCATAACGAACGGCACTAAGATTTCCTGCTGTAGGAACTAAGGCAATACTTTCAGACGAAAAAGTTAATTTTTCAACATTAGAATTTGGTGATCCATCATTTACTCTACCACCACCTCTATATCCTGCTGATGTAGAATGTGTTGCGGCACCGTTACTCACTCCATTAGAAGAGAATGTAGAATTTGCACTAGGTGATAAAGTAGTCGTATCTGTTGAAAAATTAAGTTTATCAGTGCTTGAAATTCTGTTATCACCAGGACCATCAAGACCACCCATAATGTAACCAATGTTTGGTCCTTCTTGAAATATTGTTCCAGATGGTGTTGGTGTTGGGGGATCCTGGCCAGGGAATCCGTTCATTCTGGAGGAAACTGCGGCAAAACCCGCTCTATTTTCACTCATGTTTGCACCAGGGCTAGCAGCAGTGGTTTCTGTTGCAAATGTCATCTTGTTGGTAGTGCTACCTGGGTTGCCACCAAAATATGCAGCAGTCGCATTTGAAAATCCTGCAAAACCAGATTGAGTTGAAGGCAAATTAGCACTAGGAACTGCTGTTGTAGTATCATTTGAATATGTAGTTTTTTCAACTCTTGATTCATAAGCTGGATTTTGAGAATATCCACCAGCAAAATAACCGGCATCTCCATTACCTGCAGCTGCGTGCAGCACTCTTCCAATTACAAGGAAAGCACTAGGTGTGGTGGCAGCTGTATCACTTGCATAAGTAATCTTATCAGCAAAAGATCTCTCACCTGGGCCACCATTAAAGAATGATACATCCTCATTACCACACCCTTGTTTCTGTTTACCAACGTCTGTTGTGGTTGAATTAGGCCACGGTGATCCAATATTACAACCAGGAATTCTAGCAGTTACATCAGTGGCATAAATGCATTTATCAACATAACTCTGTCCAGCACCAGGTGAAGGTTGTTCTCCAGCGACAAAATAACCTGCTACAAGATTACCGGTGCCACCAACGTCTCTACGTGCTATGTGTAAATTTGCAGTGGGAGTGTATGCAGCCGTATCCGTAGAATAAGTGAGTTTATCTGTTCTTGAATGTATAGGTGGTTGATGTCCGCCAGCAAAGTATCCCTGTGCAGTGCCTCCGGCAGCTCCCATATATTTACGACCTGCAGATAAGTTTGCACCAGGAAGATTAGCAGTGGTTTCAGTTGAAAAAGATAATTTATCTATTTTTGATGTTGGGCCTGGATTTCCACCACCAAAGTAACCTGCATTGGGGGTTTCAAAGGCACCATCAGAAAAACGACTGGCAGGACTACTTGGAGCACCACCTAAACCATTTTCTCTAGAACTAAATCCACCACCACCACCTCTTGTGCTGCTTAAATATCCATTAGATGGAAGTGATGAGGTTGATTCAGACGAATAAGTTAATTTTTGTACTCTGCTCTCTTGTGGACTATTACCAGCACCAGCATAATAACCAGCTAACCTATTTCCTGTTGTGATAAATGATAATTTATTATTCAAAACTAAATCAGCACCAGGAACTCTAGCTGCTGTATCAGTTGAATATGTGATTTTATCTACAACAGTATATCCAGGTTGTCCTCCAGCAACATATCCAGAGGTTAAGTTTCCTGCTGCTCCACCCATTTCATAACGTGCCACAGATAAGTCAGCACTTGGAATTCTGGAAGTTGTATCTGTTGAAAATAACAACTTTTCCACAGATGTTAATGGACCTGGTGTACCACCAGCGAAGTAAGTAGCACCTTCGTTACCAACTGCTGTTAAATTAGATCGATTTCCACTTAAATCAGCACCCGGAATTCTGGCAGTTGTATCTGATGAATAAGTTATTTTGTCAACGATAGATTTAGCAGATCCACCTCCATAGTAACCTACATTAGATCCACCAGATGATCCCCCAAAATTACGTGCCTCGGATAATGCTGCTCCAGGAACATTTGCAGTTGTATCATTTGCATATGAAGTTTTTTCAACCGTGCTTACTGAACTTGGGTTAGCACCTCCACAAGTATATCCGGATGTTTTATTTCCTACACCACAAATATAATTTCTTGCAGCATTTAAGTTTGCACTCGGAGTATAAGTAGTGCTCTCTGTTGAAAAATCCATTTTATCAACAGTTGACTTAGCAGACGGACTAGGGCCTCCACCAGCAAAATAACCTGTGTCAAATGCTCCAATTGTAGATTTTGATGGACTACTCCACACTTGATCTAAAGGAACCCACTCTCCTTTAATTTTAAGGGAACCTGCAAGTTTTAATCCAAAAACACCCCTAGTATCAGCCATGCTTTATAATTACTTTCTGATATCTAATATTATTATTTAGAGTGTATGAATGCCACCTATTTCCCTTAAATAATATCATTCTATTATATCTTGCAGGGATACAAGAGTATTCTTTCCACAGTTCATGATTAGATGAAAATGTTCTCTCAAAATCACTTTCTTGAATTTGATATTTAATTATCTCTTCTGTGGTTGGAAAAGTTTCAAGTCCTGTCGCGATGTGTGAATAAAACTTTATTCCTAACTCACCAAATGCTTGTAAAGGCAAAGTCAAATAAATTATTCCAATCCAATCACACTCCAGATGTGCCATTACACCAGGAGTGTCTCCACTTTCATTTGCAGCATGAGTGATATTAATTGACTGTCCTAATATTTGAGATATTTTGCCAGCAGTTTCATCAGTGATTCGACACTCACCATCATCAAAACTTTTATGATAATGATATGGAATATCATAAAAGTCATCAACTAATATAATTTCAGAATTCATTCCTCTTTAAATCCTTCCCCAGAAATCTTCTTCTTCTCTTCTGCTGGTTTGATTGCATTACCATAACCCAAATCAGTTCCAGTCAGTTCTTCATAACCCTTCATAACTTTGCCTTGAAGATCATTGATAAACTCCATGCGTCCTTGTGGATCAAGAAGTTTATTCATAGGCAGATAACCTTCCTTAAAGTTATTACGATCATCAACAATAGATGGTGCAGATGCACGACGCATTGCTTGCAAGTTAGCACCGGAGATACCAGTTTGTGATGCCATCAGATCATCAAGTGCTTGCTCTGCAAGTCGTCTATCCCAATACTGTTGATTTTCTTCCAAGAACTGCTCTCTTGTAGGTGCAGTACCACCATTCTGTTCTACCAGTTTATCAAGCATCTTATCCAGGTGCTCCATCTGATGAAGACGATCACGAATCTCCATTTCACTATCTCTAAGATAATGAGTCAATTGAAGTTCATCCATATCGTGCCAGCAGAGTTTCTTTCCTCCACCAGGGCCACCTGACTCCCACATCAGTGGTTCAGACTTATCTTTATCCTGCCACTTGTAGTTAAACTCACGAACTTTTTCTTTCATTTCAATGAGTTTATACATGTAGTTGGTAGCCATAATACGACGTTCCTTGAGAATATGCTCAAAAGAAACTGAGATATTATGAGTGTTCAAACCAATAAACTTTTCTAGTTGGAAGTTAGTCCTTCCTTGTGCCATTTGTTTATCACTTTCTTCCCATGCAAAAACATTTCGTGATGCTTGATTTAAATAATCTTCATTAAATACTGCTTCTTCAGCATTAATTGGATTGTAAGAAAGTGCAGAAGAATTTTCTGAAGTCATAGTCTCTTTGCTCATTTTTGATTGATGTTTTGCAACAGATGTCCCCTCATCGCAGGGTACATCAGACATATTATGTATAATGAATTTTTCCCACTGTTTCGCAATCTTTTTCCAGTCATACTTATCTACAACATAATCAGAGACAATCTTTGATACTTCTTTAAAGTATTCTGGTTGATTATCATAATAACTAAGTGCTGAACAACATGCATCAGCAAAGTTTACATAGAAATTTCTTGTTACTTCATAACCCTTTGATGTAGGTGTCCCATCAATAGGAACAACACTTGCATTCTTTTCTCCAGCGACTTCAGATAGTGCTCCAATATCAGTAATGATTGGGTATGCACCACATCGCATGGCTTCTACCATTGAAACACAGAATGTTTCTTCCCAGATATTTGGATGAATGAAGAATGCAGATTCCTGATAATGCTTCACCAACTCCTCACGATCAATGGCAGGAGAATACTCAACATTAGGCAGAGTTTTCAAATGATCATAGACGTGAAGGAACTGATCAACAGACGGGCCATACAGAGACATAGAAGAAAAGATTTTAAACTTTGTATCTGGATGGTGCTCATGAATCATCGGAATGATTTTTGCTAAAACTTCAAGGCCCTTGTAAGGAATTGAAGTAAAGATCATAGTCTTTGTCTTCTTATCTGAGTGAGTAAACATATCAGCAACTCCATTTGGAATCACTGCAATCTTATTCTCAGGAACTTTGAGATATTTGATAAATTGATCTTTATTCCACTGAGATGGTGAAACAATATAATCTACAATGTTATGATCAAAGTTGTGGAATATTTGTTGATCATAAGCATGATGAGCCCATAAAATTTTATATTGATGATTTGATTTTTTAATCTCTTCTGGAAGATGTGATACAAAAACATTCTCGGGGAATTGATAATGTTCCTGCAAATATTGATATGAAGTTTCAGTTGCACCTGATTTCATAATTACCCCTGATAAATGTGATAACCTGTGTGATTAAGTCTGATCGATGTATCTAAGAACATATCATAACCAACTTGTTTTGCTCTATGAAAGAAACTTTTATCTTCTGACATAAAACCATCTTCGGATTGATGCTCTGCAAAGAAATGAAATGAGTTATTCATTTCTGCATGAGAATGTGGTGTATCAGAATGATAATCCGATGGAACATATTTTAGATTTGGATAATGTCTTGCGATATCCAAAAATACTTGACGATGAATGAGAACAAATCCCATGCCATTGCCATTAATCTTTAATAAATCTCCGTGTCTTTGCTCTGGTTGAACAACCTCAACACAGTATCGTTCTGGAATAATTTTCATTGGATAGGCACCAGAAACAATTGGAAGTCTATATGACATCAACTTTAGCACATCATCTGGATTAAATCCAATATCACTATCTAAAAAGAAAAGATAGTCATGTTCTGTATTATTGATGAAAAAATTTGCAATCTTAGATCTTGCTTGAGTAATCAAGGAAGAGTTAGTAAGGGTCAAAAGTCCGTGATGAATGTTATTACGGACAAGTGTTTTCCCTAGATTAAAGAGTCCAAGAGTTGTTTTTTCACTTACAATACCTCCCGCACAGGGAAGTCCAATCATCAAAGTCATATCATGTTTTTTACTATTATAGCACTAATTATACGATATTAGAAACAAATCCTGCTCCGTCATCTCTTGAACTTGCTGCACAATGATCACGACGATCTACTGTACAATTTGCAGAAGAAGGGAGTGTTTCAGTTGTATCAGTCGTATAATCAACTTTATCAGTGCTAGAAACACCAGGAAATCCACCACCAATATAACCAACAAGTCCGTTTCCAGTCATATCAGCATTTCCTTTATTATTTGAAGGTAAACCAGGAGAAGCGGTTATTGTATCTGTCGAGTAAGTTAACTTGTTCACAGTACTAACTTTAACAATTGATGGTTGGCGTTGAGTACCACCACAGAAATAACCATGTGTATTATTACCACATGCACAAAGTAATTCAGTTTTTACTGGCAGATCTGCACTTGGAACACGAGCAGTTGTATCAGATGCGTAAGTGAGTTTGTCAACTGATGTAAGACCATTATTATTATATCCACCACCAAAATATCCTGCGGTTGCATTTCCTGTTGCTGCATGATCATGTCTTGTCTGAGATAAATTAGCACCAGGAACTCTGACAGTAGTATCATTTGAAAAAGTTAATTTATCAACAATACTATAAGCAGGTGATTGTCCTCCACCGAAGTATCCAGCTGATGGACTTGTGCTTGCTCTTGGAAATCTTCTTGCCTGAGATAAATTAGCGCCAGGAATTCTGGCAGTTGTATCTGATGAATAAGTTAATTTATCGACGATACTTACATCCGCAGGTTCACTACCACCACCAAAATATGCTGCACTTGAAGTAGATGTTGCACCTTGGCCATCTGATCCAGTGGGTAAATCTGCACCTGGCACCCTAGCCATTACTTCAGTGGAATAATTTAACTTGTCTACTGATGAAAGTGGTGCTCCATTACCACCAGCAAAATATCCAGTGTTAGGTAATGATCCAGATTGTGTTGTTGATGGTGATGGTGTTGATGTTGGACTAATAATAGGATGTGCATTTTCTCTAGCACCAGTTCCTGCTACATTTTGTCGTGAGTTACTCAAATTTGCTCCAGGAGTATATGCATTCGTTTCAGATGAGTAAGTCAACTTATCCATTCTTGATACTTGATTGGGAGGAAGCTGGCCACCACCCGTATATCCTGCAGTTGTATTACCAGTACCACCTCCTCTTGATCTGTTTGAACTTAATTTAGCACCAGGGACTAGTGCCGTGGTATCACTAGAATAAGTTAACTTATCCACTTTTGATCTAACCGTTGAAGATGCTTCTGTTCCACCTCCAAAATATCCAGCATCTGCATTTGATGTAGCCATAACACCATAACGTGCCGCACTTAATGCTGCACCAGGCACTGCTGCCATGGTATCAGTTGAATAAGTATACTTATCTATTGTAGATAATTCATTATCACTAGGGTTTTGTCCACCAGCAAAATATCCGCCATCTGCATTTCCTGTACCACAAATTATATAACGTTTGACACTTAGTGGTGCAGCAGGAACTCCTGACACCGAATCTGTTGAAAAAGTTAACTTATTTGTAGCAGAGCTTCCACCAGCAACTGCTGGATCTATGCCACCACTAAAGATTGCCTGTGCTGTGGTGCTTGTAGCAGCAAAAGAATATATAAAATTTGGATATTTACTAGGAATGACTGATATACCATCAGTAGAATAATTTAATTTATTGATATTAGAAGAAGAAGGACTTCCACCAACAAAGTATCCATTGCCTTGACTTGAAGCTGCTGCCATATTGTTTTTTCCCGTTGGCAAGTTTGCACTAGGAATACGTGCTGTAGTATCAGCAGAATAATTTAACTTATCTACAATTGATACGTTTCCAGGTTCTCCACCACCAAAGTAACCACCGGCATTTGATGATGGTCCGAAATCATCAATATAACGAGTAGCAGGAGCACCGGGTGCTGACGGAAGTGCATTTTGTCTACCACTTGTAGCAGCAAGTTGATAACGCGCTACAGATAAATCAGCAGCAGGCACTCTAGCAGTGGTTTCACTTGAATAAGTTAATTTATCAACTTGTGTTCTATCGCCAGGACTTCCACCACCATAAAAACCTGATGATGGATTACCAGTGGATCCCATCTCATATATACCCGCACTTAAATTGGCACCAGGTACTCTAGCAGTGGTATCATTTGAATAATCCAACTTATCCACAGCTGATGGACTTGGAGTACCACCACTAAAATACCCTACACTTAAATTACCCGTAGCACCAAGTTTTTGACGTGCCGCACTTAATGCTGCACCAGGCACTGCTGCTGTTGTATCAGTTGAAAATGTCAACTTATCCATTGTTGATAATGGACCTGGAGCTCCACCACCAAAAAAACCTGCTGTTGTGTTTGCTGCAGCAGCAAGATAATTCTTTGCTGCAGATAAATCAGCAGAAGGCACTCTAGCAGTAGTATCTGTTGAATATATTAATTTATCAACAGTAGTTTGTCCAGAACCGGGTTCACCACCACCAAAATATCCATTAGAGTGATTTCCTGTTGCCGTCATTCTTTGTCTATCAGCACTCAATTTTGCACCAGGTGCTGCTGCTGTGGTGTCTGATGCATAAGTTAATTTATCACAAAGACTTCTGTTTGATGGATCTCCTCCACCTGCAAAGTAACCTGCTGTTGTGCTTCCTGTTGCTGCTAATGCTCGTCTAGCTGCAGTTAATTTGGCACCAGGAGTTACTGCTGTGGTATCATTTGTATAATTCAACTTATCCATTGTTGACAATGGACCTGGAGCTCCACCACCAAAATAACCAGTATTAGGCCCTTCAGGGCCTGGAGATGGAGAAATCCACACATCATCCAAATTTACCCACTCATTAAGAGGTATTTTCTCTTCACTAATTCGTCTTAAAGTAAAAATCCCTCTAGTGTTTGACATATTTAATAGTACCTATGATTGGAATATTTCCAATACTCTAAATTACTATACTTATTTAGAATATCATCACTCAAAATATCTTTTGGATTTTTAGATTTTTTCTCTAACTTTTGACGGACATGATGCATATCTTTTAAATTCCATTGATCTTCAGTCTCACGATGTTTATTATCAATGTGATTGAAATCATGAGAGTAATAATCAAGTTCTAAAAATTCATAAATTCCCCTCATTGTTTCTTCTGGTTTATCAATCAAATCATCATATTCAACCATATGTAAATGTTTTTTGTCATCACCACGAATGAATGCTTGTGATTGTGCCCACAGTGCTTGCTCTACAATACCCTCCTTACTCATCAAAAAATGACAACGATTATCATCATTTACGGGTAGTCCCTTTTCCATCAATGATTCATCTATGAATGATACTTGATCAGAATTTCTGTGTATCATTGTAATAAATGATGTTAAAACTTCGGTGACATTTCTAACAGGACAAATAATTTTAGGATTAGGAGTGATAAAAGTTTTCAACATCTCAATATTATTACTCCATGCACGACAATGATCAATCACAATCGGTTTTTCTACATCAAAGTAATAATTATCAATAAGACTTGAAACAACTTTATATGCAGACTTGGGTTTTGGGTAACTTAAATATTGCTCACTATCTGCATAATACTTATTATTATAGTGAGTTAATTCTAATACAGGACTGACAGGTTCTGTATGAACATCAGGATTTTGATTAATGATACTCTTCAGCAATGTACTTCCAGAACGTGGAAGTCCAGCCATAAAAAAATATTTTTTATTCATCATCCCAATTCGTGGGGTTAAAGAAAAATAATTGAACTAACCTACCATTCTCTAAATTATCTCCAAAATTGTAATTGTGAGAGTGCCACAAATCTGTTCTGAATATTACAATGCGATTATACTTCATTGGAGAAAGAAAGTATCTTGTCCATTGATTTCTATCAAGTCCCTCTCCATAAACTGTTGTCCACCATGCCTCTTTTGGTTCAATAAATCCATAATGTCTTGCTTGTTCAAGAGTAAAGGGGCAACGTTCACTTTTGGTTTTATTATGCATCCAAAATGATGTTCCTCCTTCATCAATACACTGATCAGGAGTATTCAAATAGCATACAGCACCAAACTCCCATGATGGATCTACATGAACATCTTGTCTAAATGAATCATTTTCCAATGATAATCTAAAATATCCATTTTGATTTGCTGGTATTAATTTACGATTAAGTATTTGTTCAAATCGTTGATGTAATTCGTCTGGATAAAAATTATCGTCAGAATTTTTGCCAGGATAAGTATATCCACCATACGGTTCGGGATATGGTGAATTTAAAGCAATTTTACGAACTTCATCAGGTTTATTATAAAAATCATCGATTACAATAATACTACGTTTCATACCAAAGATTTTCTTTTATTATACCACTAATTATACAATATTTGAAGAACTTACACCGTCCATTCTAGAACTTGAACCAGTTATACCATATCTTCCCTCCGCTAAAGTAGCAGATGGAGTTAAAAATGAAGTTTCAGATGCATAAACTAGTTTAAAAATACTGCTTAAAGTTGGGGCAGGATTTGCATATCCTCCAATCCAATATCCGCTAGCAATGTTTCCTGTTGAAGCATAATTGCTTCGTTCTCCCGGTCCAGCACTAGCAGTTGGAGCAAGTGAAGATGTATCAGTTGAATATGTAATTTTATCAGTGTTTTGAGCACCGGCAGGTGCTGATCCAGGTTGTCCACCACCAAAATATCCCTGCGTATCATTTCCAATTCCACCTTGATTATATCTACCTCCACTCAATGCCGCACTGGGAGATACAGCAGTGGTATCATTTGAATAAGTTAATTTATCAGTAGTGGTATATTGATATCCACCTGGTTTTGTACCACCAGAAAAATAACTATGTGTTGTATTTCCTGTAGCTGCAATTTCTCTTCTTGTTAAACTTAAATTAGCACTTGGGGTATAACTAACACTGTCACTTGAGAATGTTAGTTTATCCATCCTAGTGGTATGTCCCGGTGACGAGGGTTCAACATATAAACCACCAAAATAACCTGCTGATGGTGATGATGTTCCAGTGACATAATAACCAGGGGTAGTTAAATTAGCACCTGGAATTCTTGCCTTCGCTTCTGTTGAATAAGTTAATTTTTCAATTACAGTAACTCTACTTGGAGAAAAATCAGGAGATAAACCACCACCAAAATATGATCCTGTTGAAGAGTGTGCTTGCCCACTTCTGTTTATACCAGAGGGAAATGATGGTGAATTGGCACTAGGAAGTAAAGAGTTTGTATCAGATGAGAAATCAAGTTTATCAGTGCTTGAAATTCTGGGTGCTGTGTTTGGTTGTCCACAACTAAGATAACCTGCATTTGGCCCTGGTTGAAAATTGGGACTTGGTGTTGAAGTTGGTGGCACTACATTTGGAGTTCCATTGTCAAAAGCACTTACAGCACCTGCATATTGACGACCGTTAGGTAAGTGTGAGGGGATTGCTGATGGAGTATCAGTTGCAAAATTGACTTTTTCCATGTCAGTTCTGGCGGGAGTTCCTCCAGAAAAATATCCAGCAGTGGGACCTCCAGTCCCTGCATTCTCACCTCGACTTACTGATAGGTTTGCACCAGGAATTCGTTCAAGTGTATCAGTTGAGTAAACAAGTTTTTCTACTATGCTTTGATATTGAAAATACCCAAAGGATGAACTTCCTGCTCTCTGTCTACGACCTGATGGACTAGTCGTTGATAAAAATGCAGTCGGAGTAAGGTTAAGAGTTTCAACCGAATAAACCATCTTATCCATGGATGAATTATTAGGTTGGCCACTACCACCAAAATATCCATGTGTTGTAGCACTTAATGCTGAACCCTTTCTTGACGGAAACGTAGAGGCAGGTTGATTAGCTCCTGGCAGACGAGCAGCAGTATCGTTTGAATACGTTATCTTATCCGTACTGGATCGCATGGGATATGAACCACCGTGCGTATATCCCCCAACAAAATATCCTTGAGTGGAATTTCCACCTCCCATATGTTCTATTTTACCAAAAGATAAATTAGCACTTGACGGCAGTAAATTATAAGTTTCAGTTGAATAAGTAATTTTTTCGCAATTTGTTAAAGAACCAGGACCACCTCCGCTTCTATATGCTGCCGTTAAACTTGAGGTAGAAACAGTATTCTCAGTAACTTCATTTAAAGTGCCAGGAACTTGAGAACCGGTGTCATTGGCAAATTGTATTCTATCACAAGTCTCTCTTGCATTTGGATATGAAGGTGTGTATCCTCCTCCAATGATATAACCAACATTATGCAATGCTTGCACAGTTGATCCATCACTAAATCTAGTATTACCACCAAATACTTGATCTAAAGGAACCCACTCATTATCAAGTTTTTGTTCAACAGCATCGTTTAAACCAAAAATACCTCTTGTTTCTGACATAATTAATTAACCTCAAGAAGTAATTTTCTTTGCAGACAATTGAACATCAACTGATCCTCCCTCATCTAATTGCACTTTGACAATATGATTAGTTTCAATTCTCTTTAAATTATCTAATATTTCAATTGACGCATATTTTGGAACAACTAGGTTTTCCACTAATAAACGATCTGTAGAACCATCATTCACCATAACTGATGCAACTTTTCCTCCAGCATCAGTAACGTTTGTAAGTCTTATGGATTGAATAACACTTGGATTTGAAGTTGATGTAAATATTCCAACTTTAGATGTGGTGTTAAGACTATCCGTACCAAAACCAACTCCTACTAAATCTGTAGAAGTTTTTTCTTCAAAACTGATGAATACATCGACTATATCATCAGCACCATTACGGTTAAAATCTGTTGAGCGAACTGTAATTCTGTCAGATGGATTTAAAACTTGAGGTTGTTTGAGCATCTCAACTGACATTCCAGTTGGGATCGGAATTTGTTTAGCAAAATAACTTCTTTCACCACCGTTAAAGTCAAATGCACCAACAAAATTAACTTCAGTATTTCCTGTTGCAACGTTTGACGCAAGAATAGAGTGGAAAATATATTGTTTTCCTGCAGTGGATGGTAGTGTTAACGCTGTTGTTCCAATTCCAGTGGCAGATAACGTTATGCTACTAGATACACCAGTATTGAATAAGAAGGATGCCGCTTCAATTCCTGTGAGTGCAGAACCATCAATTGCAGGAAGAGCACCACTCAAGCTTGATGATGGAACTGTGCCACTAAAACTCGTTGCTGTTACAACACCAGTGACATTTACACCAGTTTTAAATGTCGAGAAACCAGTAACATCAAGTCCATTAGCAAGAACTTGAATACCCTGTTGTGCCGTAATAATACCAATAGAGTCAATGTTTTCGACATCCTGATATGTTAATGTTCCGCCAAGAGAAACGTTTCCACTAACAACTAAATTAGATCCGTCAAAAGTAAGATTTGCACTATCCTCTACCTCACCACCAGTTCCAGCAAGAACTACTCGTCCTGATGTAAGATCTTCAATTTTAAATGAATTTGCTTGTCCACCAGCATTAATATCAACTAATCCAGATGTTGTGGTGACTCCAGCAATTTTTACACCACTTAAAAATTCTGCCTCAGTAGCAGTTTGAATATTGTCCGTACTTGCAACACCAGTCAGTCCTGAACCATCACCAGCGAAAGAAGTTGCTGTTAAGACACCAGTGACTACAACACCAGCGGGATTTGCCTGTGCCTTTACATTACCGCCACTATCCTTCAATGAAGTAGCGTCAATACCTGTTAAGTTAGAACCATCACCATGGAATCTAGTGGCAGATACTGCACCATCAGAAATAGAGATGGCAGCACCAACTTTAAAACCAGTTGCAGTTGTAATACCAGTAACATTAACACCACTGGGATTAAATCTTGCTACTTCTGATCCATTAGAAGTTACGGCAAGATGTTCATTAGCAGGAAGATAGAAACCAGTGTTATCATCAGTACCAAATGAAATAGCAGGAGATGATACTGATCCCTCATCAAATGAAACATTAGATAAAGTGGTAATAATACCAACGTTAAATGGTGCAGCGTCTACCCACTGTGCGCTATTATCATCTTGATAATAGATGAAGAGTCGTCCAAGTCCCGTATTATACCACAGGTTTCCAGCAGTAATAATACCAGTGAAAGCATCACCAGGTGTAGAACCAACACCAATACTTGCACTACCACCGCCGCCTCCAGCGATACTGATATCAACAGTTGTTCCATTTACGGCAAAGGTATTACCAGAACCAACAAAATTGAGCATGGTAAAACCATACCCAACAACACTACCAGTGGTTTTAATGCCAACACCCAGTCCACCACCAGAGAAGTGTGCAGCAGTTACGGTGCCAACAACCGTGGCTCCCCCACTGAAGTTGGGATAACCGGCTAGTGTGGTTACATTAGCAGTTGTGACATTAGCAGTGGTAATTGTTGCAACACCACTTACATTTACATCTCCTGAAGAAATTGCATCTGTAAACGAGGCAATCCCAACAACAACTGGAATCGTTGCAATACCTGTAAGATTCAGGTTTCTACCAGTAATCTCATCATATGAGAGATCAGTAAATGTGGTAAATCCAGTGACTGTAAGTTGATCAACAGTTAAACCACCAAGGGTTGAGAACCCAGTTACTTTTAAATTAGTAAGATCTACATCACCCGCTGCTACTTGCAGGTTTGCAATCGTAGCAATACCTGTAATGTTTATATCCGTTGCTGCAATTCCACCACGAACATCCAGAGTAGAACGAGGCCCAGTGCTCGCAATACCTACCTTTTTACTACTGGCGTCCGCAACAATAAGATCAGAGTTAACCTCTAAGCCATTCTTGACGACAAAACTCTTATCTACTGCCATTTGGGTTCACTATCCCCCGTTAGTTTTTTACTATTTATTCAGTCAATCAATTCAAATGAAGCGAAAGCATTAGGTCCATTATTACCAATACCCTGTCTCTCAACAACAGTCACTTCACCATTTGTATATCCACTTCCTCCTCCACCACCTTGTCCATTATCTCCTATAGATCCGCCAGTAGCACCAGAACCACCACCCGATTGTGACGACGTAGTTCCATTTCCACCATTATTGCGATGTCCAACACCAGGTTTAAAACCTCTTTGAATGACTGGAGTTGCGCTTATTTCACCACCGGTAATAGTTGGGAATCTTTGCTCACCAATATCAGAGCAAGGTGAGAATCTATTTCTCCAATACTCACTACCAATAGTGCAACCAGATACTCTACCACCATCAGGAGCATCCCAATTATTACTAAAAACAGTCCCGCCTGGAGCAAAACCTATCGTTGGCAAAGCACCGTCGCCTATTGCCTGTCCACCGTTGCTAGTAATTTCTGGTTTTCCATTCTCACCTGCTATACCAATACCACCACCGTTTCCACCTCTGTTAAAATTTCTATTCCATCCATTTCCTACCACTCTTCCCCCAGCACCACCACCTCCGATGGCTACAAGTAATACTCCTTTTTTATAAAGGAAAGCACCTCCACCACCACCATTAGTTCCTCCAGTTGGTTGAGCCAAACCACCCAATTTTAGTGTGTATTCAACATCTTTTTCTAATGTGATATCAAATGTTGAACTACCACCTAAACCACCCAATCCACCTAAACCACCAGAGAGGTATGATTGTCCAGCTGCTGCTTTTAGAGTCATTCTAACTCTTATATCATCTTCTGACGAATGAAAAGAGTAGAGACTGGTTGGAAAGCGACTTGAATCTCCCATAAGAGTGCCAGAAGTACCACCACTTGACAAATTAATTTCACTAAAACGTAAAAGATCTCCACTACCATTAACTAAGAACCACTTAATTATTGCGCGATTAGATACAACAGTGAAGGTTGCAGTGTCTGAAGTGAGAGGTGAATTACTTGCAGTAGGGTGACTAACAGTTACTGTTATAGAAGAGTCCCCAAGTGTTTGAGACGATATCGTAAGAGAAGGTGTGTTGGCACCACTTACAGTAGAACTATCCGATAAAGGACTACCATTTTGATTCCACTGATAGAATACTTCACTATCATCGGAAGCAGATGCACTAACCGTAAATGTTGCATTGATACCTTGCCCAGCAGTAGCATCTGAGGGTTGTGTATCAATACTAATGGTTGGATTTACTTTGATTGTCACATCAGAGGTATTAGTGTCTACCGGTTGATTGACACCATTTCCTGTTGATGCAGCGATACCAGCAGTAATGGCACCACTTTCAGATTGATATGCCGAACCGTTATAAATTGCTCTTAAAAATACCTTTTTACCATCATCAGTAGGACTAACTAAGTTACTCAACGTAAGTTCATTAGTCTGTGCTCCACTAATCCTATCAGTGGTATCTACTGCAGCAACACCGTCAATATACCACTGATATCCTATTGTTCCAGTATTTGTTACTCTTTCGCCAGGTATTGTTGGATTATGTTTGAACTCAGCGGTAGCGATACCGGTAAAAGTAACGCTACCACCATCATTAACTGTAGATGATTCTGGTTCAGAAGTAAACCTTAAAAAAGGCCCGTTTAGATCAGTTGTTGTTTGAGTTACGTTATAAAATCCTAGTCCTATCATGCGAAGTTCTGTCCTCCAACTACACCGAAGAGTGTTGATCCACCATCGAACGTCTTGAATGAATAGATATCCGATTTGCTAGCGGTGGTTGTAACGATGGGTAAGACACCACCTGCAGGGAACTTGACATCAATGTCTGATCCTCCGCTATCTTTAAAGGTGGCGATGCCAACAGAATAACCAGTGCTATCCTGAGTGATAAGGATGGAGAACGCAGTGGCACCTGAAGGAGGATTAAGGAGAGTGAATTGTGTCACTGCCTCATCAACAGTCAGGGTAAAGGATTGTGCGACAGACAAGTCAATGTTTACATTACCACCAGAGATATCGAGAACTTCAACATATTCAGAGTAAGTCTTAAACTTAGCAGATCCTTCAATGTCTACCTTTGCTCTTGGAGTTCCAGTTCCAAATCCAACTTTATTACTAGAGGTAGAAAGTGCCGTGCCAACAGTAATGTTGGTAGCAGTAATAATACCAGTGCGTATCTCACCAGATGTACTATCTAGTTTGTGATTTGCAGTGGTGATTATGCCTGATACATTTACATTAACAACATCAAGTCTTGCATCGAAGATAGCGTTGTTTCTTACCTTCAGATCTGTTGTTCCAGTTCCAGTTGTTCCAACATCAAGTGGGAAGTGAGGAACAGAAGTTCCAACACCTACGCGAACAAGATTTTGAGGGAAAATACCGGTTCCAAGTCCAACAGCAGTGCTACTAAACAAACTATCATTCTGAACGTTTGTAATACCAGAACCATCACCAACAAATTGTGTGGCAGTTATTACACCAGCGGAGTTTACATTACCAGAGAAGTAAGAATCACCTTCTACTCTGAATTGGAATGTATTCGCTGCTGTTCCAACACCTGCTCTACCAGATGTATCTACAGAGAACTCAGTTCCGCCGCTACCAACCTTGAGAACCTTATCTCCAGGTGTGGTTGTGGCAATGCCAACTGTATCAAAGATTCCAACGCTAAGAGTCTTCTCAAGACTTACATTTCCAAAACGATACCAATCGTTTTCAGTAGTGTAAATCCAACCAACATATCCACCCTCAGTTGGGTTTGCATTATATACGACATCACCAGGGTTACCTGCCAGTGAAGGAGTAGCAATACCAACCGTATACTTTCTAGAAACAGTTGTATCACCTTGTAAGAACAAGGAATTAGACTCAACACCCTTACTTGAGGTAGAAGTAATTTTTTCGTTGAAGATTACAGGGCCATCAAACTCAGAGACAATGTTTCCGTCAGGGCCACCCTCAACTCTCAGAGAACGACTGATGGACGCTTCAAGAGGAGTAAGGACATCAAATCCGACACTCACACCAAGAGTTGAAACATCTTCACCAGTTACAGTAGGAATAGGTGCATCAAAGACTTCTTCCTGTCCAGTAGCAGAACTTACCTTCTTATTACCAACGTAGAAGTCACCAGCATCATTCATACCAGTGTATACGTTTACACCACCATCAAACTTGAGAGACTGTGCAATAAGTGCCTCTCTAGTGGTAAGATCTCTGTCCTGCTTCTCAGGGAGTGCAGTTGAATAGTTACCAGGGCCGTAACCAACATATTCAAAAGTATGTCCAGATGCACGAATGATTGAGTTTCTTCTAAATTCAATCGGACGGACTTTAACTCTCTTAATTACAGAGTTAATAGCATGTGTAGTTGCTCTTGTTCCAAGGACACCTCTGAATACCGAAACAGGGTTACCTGTGACAGTTGTCTTGACTCTAACAATCTCCTCATCAATCAGAAGATAATCACCAATGTTAATATCAGTATCAGTGACATCCAAAATGTCAATACTAGTTGTAGATGCAGTCAGAACCGCTGCAGAAATTGTGGTGGTAATACCAGCATAAGTGGTTTGCTGTCTACCACTTAAGTTCTCATTTTCTGCAACAACA
>Ga0181563_10002347_pt1 | contig 18324 bp, 10 predicted proteins | sample 011ome_25_FD_133759 | JGI IMG/M metagenome (GOLD analysis project Ga0181563, IMG submission 133759) | Coastal salt marsh microbial communities from the Groves Creek Marsh, Skidaway Island, Georgia - 011512CT metaG (megahit assembly) | ecosystem: Environmental > Aquatic > Marine > Intertidal...
AAATTATTGAGTACCAGCAACTGGTGCGTCGTGTTCCGGTTCCCGATCATATCTATCGTTATGCCGTGCGATTGGTTCGAAAAACCCGTCCTCAGGATTCGGTTTCACCCGATTGGATGAAGCCGTTAGTATCGTGGGGCGCTGGACCGAGGGCGATTCAGTATTTAATTTTAGGAGCAAAGACGCGAGCGGCTTTGAGCGGTCAGTACATGGTCCGGTTAGAAGATGTTCAAGCGGTGGCGGAGTCGGTACTTGCACACCGCCTGATTACAACTTTTGCAGCTCAGAGTGAAGGTGTGAGCGCACGGGACGTTGTTCGGCGACTAGTTGCCGAGACCTTCAACGATGGCGGTTTAGCTGCAGGATGAACCAGTCGGGCGAATCAATGAGCTTGTCGGCGCGATCGACGTACGTGAAACGAGTAGGTTTGACGGTGGCTGCACTGACTGTGGGCGTTTTGCTCACAACGGATTGGTTTTGCGTCGATTTGTTTGCTCAAGCTACGTCGACCGAGGATGGTCAGTCCGCCAAACGCCCAGCGGTTGCCCAAGAATTCAATCAGGCTGATCCTTTTTTATTGATTTGGCAGCGAGCGGTCGATGCACTCGATGAATCGTACGATCAGTGGAATTTTCGACCCACTGAAACGGTTGATAGTACGACGTTCACCATCAACTACATCGCTTCATTAGCAACAGACGGTCGCCGACGGCTCGATCGCGTGATGATCCTACATGCGGACCCCAATCGTGATCGTTCAGTCACTCGGGACGAGGCGGTCTCGTTCCTCGAATCTCAAATCGGCCTGAAATGGATTACCGGTGATGCGCTACGTTTAGACGACGGACGAGTTCTAGCCTTTTCCGATTTTCTGCGAGCCGACACCGACCAGGATGACCGTGTGAGTCAAAAAGAATTTGTGGTCGCGATGTGGGACCGCATCGGTGCAGATACCGATTTTTCCCGCCTTGATGTCAACGAGGACGGGTGGGTGGATCTTGAAGAATACGCTCAGTTGAACGGCCCCAATTACCGAGATGTACTGGGTGATTTTTCAGAGGCGGATCGGGATGGGGATCGCTCGCTAAGTCGCGATGAGCTGTTAAATTTTGTACCGTTGCATCGTCGTCATCTCGTGGACACCAATTTGGTTGCCTTTGATGATGACGGAGACAAAGTGCTTTCGATTGCCGAGTATCGACTGTCGATGTTAGCCAATTACAACTATCCGTGGGAGTTGATGCCCAAGGACGATGATTTGGATGGTCAGATATCATTTGATGAATTTCAGTTTCATCCCCGCGATCTTTTTCAGCTTCAGAAGCGATATTACTTTCATCAGCTAGATCTTGATCACGATGGCCTGTTGTCTGACGATGAGTTCGTTTTTCAACCGCAGCAAAATCACTCGCTCGTCTCGCTCGATTCACGGGGTGAGCATGTTCGGCAGATTTTTAAAACTCAGAAATATCCCCGCGTTGGTTCACCGGCGGTTCGGGCGGGCGGTGGTGATTTGCTTTTTCACGCAATTCCGGCAGAGGGAGAGCATCAAGCGGTGCTGATTCTGCTTGCAGTGGATGGATCCGAATCCCGCGAAATCACCCACGGATTAATGCCAAGTTGGTCACCCGCGGGGGATCGATTTACTTGCTCGCGATACGATGGCGGCGCCTCGGTGTGGATTGGTGGATTGGACGGCAATGTTCGAAAGAGGATCGACGATGGTTGGGGAGCGGAGTGGTCACCGGATGGACGTTGGATTGCGTACCGAAACGATAATGGGATTCGGCTTTACGATGTGAGGCAGGATGAAACGATTCCGCTTCTCGACAAGTCGAGGCATTCGTATCGTTATATCCACCCTTTTTTGACTTGGTCACCGACAGGACGTGAATTTGCGTTCTTCGGTGAGACCGACCGCGAGACGGAATTGGCTGTGGTATCGATTGATCGTTTGCTGCAAGTTGATAGTGGCTCCGTTGGCGTGATTGAGGGCGGTGTTCCTTCGGTGAAGACACTGTTTCGCACACCCGAAAAAGTGAATGGTGAAATGGTTTGGACCCAGGGTGGCGAGTTCTTGTTTTCGATGTTTTCTCAAAGCAAAGGCCGAACCGTTGTCTACTCTTTGAATCCCTCCCTTGGCGACAAGCCGGTTGCTCTGGATGCTTTGTCCGGCCTCATTAACCCTGTCGATTTGACCCTGATCGGTGGTGGCTCGGGTTTTGTTGCTACCGTGTCAAATTAGCATCCTTGATGTGATACTCTGTCGTTATCTAAAAGGGCCCTTCTGAGTGACTTTGATAGGTTCCGCTCACATCGTGATGACCTTGTGGTTTGCATTTTTTGTGATTTCATCAACCTGATGCAAGTTGTTTTTCTTTGCGGATGAAGCTGAATTGGTAAGTAGGGGAGTAGTCGTTGAAAGAACCATCCGCCGCAAAGATTAGCGTTACCAAGAAGCTATTATTTTCAACGGTCATGCTGTTGATGGTCGCTGGGGTGGTGGAGGCCCTCCTGGCATTTCTTGGGTTGGGTGTGCTCGAACACGCGGATGATCCCTTTGTAGGGTTTGATTCCACCAGCCCACTTTTTGTGTCAACTCAAATCGATGGCGAGGAACTGCTTGCGACTGCCCCTGCGAAACAGGTGTGGTTCAACTATCAACAGTTCCAAGTTCCCAAGCCAGAAAACACCAGGAGAATTTTTTGCCTCGGCGGCTCCACGACGTTCGGACGCCCCTTTGACGATAAGACCGCATTTTCCGGGTGGCTACGGCAGCTATTACCGCTTGCTGAGCCCCAGACCCACTGGGAGGTGATCAATGCGGGAGGAGTTAGCTACGCTAGCTATCGTGTTGCGAGTTTGATGGAGGAACTTTGTCAGTACGAGCCAGACCTTTTCATTGTCCTCACTGGCCACAACGAGTTTTTGGAACGTCGCACTTATGCGGGATTGCTTGAGGAAGGGTGGAGTGAAGATCGTTTCGTGGCTCGCACCCGCAGTGTTCTTCAATCTTCGCGACTTTACAATTTGATCGAGAGCATTGGTCGTCCAAAAAATGAATTCATGATTCAGGAGCGTGAGCAACTCCCTGAAGACGTGGACGAGATGCTGAATCATTCCGCTGGACCAAAAGACTACGTGCGTGATGATCAATGGCACGAAAAGGTTCTTTTGCATCTAAGGGTGAATTTGGTTCGGATGATTCAGATGGCCGAAAAGTCGGGCGCCCAAATCCTTTTTGTTTCTCCAGCTTCAAATCTCCGAGACTGTTTACCATTCAAGTCGGTCAGCAATTTGCAGCGGCAAATGAATGATATGGAAAACGAGTTTGGATCAGAAAATCCAGGCTCGGCTGGTCAAATGATTGATAGGGAAAGTGGGGTTTTGCCCCCAACCAGATCCGAGTTACAGCAGCGAATGGAATCCGAAGAGGTACCCGCACTGCTCGCATCGCTAGACGCACATTTAGAAGGTGATCCGCGCAATGCAGATCTCTTGTTTTACAAGGGAAGGTGTCTTTACCTCCTTGGGCGCGAGGAAGAAGCGAGGGAAGCTTTTTGGATGGCCTTGGATGAGGATGTTTGTCCTTTACGTGCCACCAGAAAAGTCTGTGCTGCGATTCATCAAGTCGCGCAGCAGTATTCGGTCCCTTGCGTCGATTTTGATCAGGTGCTTGGACGTGACTCCATGAGAAAGCACGGTCATCGATGTTTTGGTGATGAGTATTTTCTTGATCATGTTCATCCTTCGATCGAAACGCACGGGCTCATTGCCAACGAAATCCTTACGAGCCTGAGGGAAATTGGTTGGACGCAGTTGCGGGAAATTGATCCGTCTGACTTGGACGATGTCTCCAAGCGCGTTGTCGCGTCGGTGGATCAAGACAGACAGGCAATTGCGTTTCGTAATCTCGCTAAAGTGCTTCATTGGGCCGGCAAGTTTGAAGAGGCGATTCCCAAAGCGGTCAACGCAACGCGTCTTTTACCAGAAGATCTCGAGAGTTGGTTCGTCATGGCGGATTGTTTGCGTCAACTTGGGCGAAACGACGAAGCCTATCTGGTTTACCAGCAATTGTTTATGAAAGGTGATTACGGTCGAGCGTACCTGCCTTTCGGGGAGCTCTTGATGGATATGGGGCGATATGACCGCGCTCGAGAGTTTTTGCTGATGGCGACGATTGTTCCCAAGTTGGAACATCGGATTCGCGCTTATTACGACCTTGGGTACTCCCACCTTCAATTAGGCGAATTCAAACTGGCGTTAGAGAGTTTGTTGGAATGTGAGAAGCTTGCGAAGGATGAGCCTGCTACCGTTGCCCTGATCGGTGAGGCACACTTTGCGATGGGCGATTACCCATCGGCCGAGATGAGTTTTAAACGTCTTTTAGCAATGGGTGGGGAGCCCGTTTACGCTTATCGGCAGCTCGCCGAGGCAAAAGTTGCGAACGGTCGTGTTCCAGAGGCGATCAATGATCTGACTCGCTGCCTCGAACTGGCTCCGAATGACCATGGAATCAGGGCGAGGTTGGATGAGTTGCGTGCGATGGGGCGTGTGGATTCAACCGAGTGAGGCGGATTCGTTGCACGAATGTAATCGAGTGAACGTTTTTGGCTGAATTTGATCTTCGCTGTTTGACGGTCAGAAGGGGCGATTCCACTCGTGTTTGTTGCCTTTGGCAGGCGTTTCCAAAGTATCTAGGTATCGACTGGATTACGCCTACTGATTCAAAATTGGAAACGGGACTATCTTCGTGATTTTGCAGTTGGTTTGGGTTAATTTCGCGTCACCTAGAGCGGGCGTTGGCGGGATTGCTTCGTATCTCAGGTAGCTAGTTTAGGAATGCTGAAAGACCTTTCCCCTCGGCAGAGGGTGTAGTGTTGGTGCTCCGGTGCGGACTGCCGCTGGAAACCCGTCTTTGGCTCTTGAGGTAATGGGCAATTGCCGATAGATTTATGACCTCGAAGGAAACCTCATAGCAATTTAAGAGTTTGACGATGGCACATAAGAAAGGTCAAGGTTCGAGCCGTAACGGACGCGATTCGAATGCTCAGCGACGTGGCGTAAAGAAGTTCGGCGGCGAAGCAGTCCGAGCGGGTAACATCCTAGTACGCCAGGTTGGTAACAAATTCCATGCCGGTAAAGGCGTTGGACAGGGTAACGACTATACGCTTTTTGCTCTCGTTGACGGAAAGGTCTGCTTCGATCGTAAAGGCCGACGTATCAACGTTATGGCTGAAGCCTGATCTGAAGTATTTGCGTCTAGGTAGTGGTGATCGATCATTTCTGATCAGACGAAGCCACCTACTGTTCGCCAGTTTTGACACAGAAAACCTCGCCGTAATGGGTGAGGTTTTTTCGTGCGCCCATTGGTGAATCGGAATGTGAACGCTTGATTCTGTTGATGAGAGGTTGTGATACCCAGAGCGGCTGCTGTTCAACTTTGGGCTAATGAGGACTTGCATCAGTCGCGGTAGTCTGGTCGAGACTGGGGCTCATTCCTTAGATCCCGTTTCCTATTTTCGCGTTCACGATTTCTGGTTGGCTTTAGTTTCTCGGTTAGGTTACTGCCCAGCATGGCATACCTTTCAGCGAGCGATTAACTGAACGGACGAAACGCTCCAGCGACTAATCATGGCTAGGGGAGCACTTCTAAAATGATGGGCTTAGTCGTGATTCCGCCATCGGTACCTGCCCGAAGGTGAAAAAGTCTTTTGCCGACTTGGGCAATAGGATCAGCCGTGATAAAGAATTCGCGTTCGGATTCATTCTCGCGTACCAGCAACCCATTAAGGCCAATGTTGTCCACGTAAACACCGTGCGTCGTATTTCGTCCTGCGTCTTCCTTGCCAAAGCTTACCTCGGACGTGAAGCCGTCTTTTCGATCGATTGTCACCCTCGCGGTAACCGTTGCGCCGCGAGCTACCTGTAGCGTCCACAATTCATCCGAGTCGATGTTCTTGCCGATGGGATGGACCGTTGGGATGACGTTGGGGCGATCCACAAGTGTCAGGTTGCCTACTGGCCCGAGGTTGCGTTCCACACGTTTGCCAAGGATGTCTGCCGTTGCAATCACATCAGGAGAAATCTTTCCTTCCCAAGCCGTTGCGTCTTCGGGCAACCAGAGGCAACCCGTGGCGAAGCTCTGGCCCGCCTCAATTGTCACCGGTAGGTTGGTGATAAAGTCGGATGGTAAATTCGGGATGTCAAAAGAGACTTCTCCTTCAAATCCATCGAGACGATGGATTCTAACGGTGAATTCTCGGCCGGTTCCGCGATGAATGTTGCCATTTGCTTGATTGAGCGATGGAATGTAACTCGGTACAGCGGGACGCAACTTCGCGACATAGGTGAACGCCTCGCCACCCATTCCACGCGTGTCCGTGATTCGAAGGTAGTAATCCGCGGCCTTTGGAGAGGTAAAAATGAGACGACTGTTTTTACCGGCTTGACGATGGGGATCGTCATCATTTTCGTAATAGATTTCGAAAGTGGGGAGACCGTTTGCGGTGGGCTCTTCATTTTCACCGAGCGGCGTCACAACGTAAGCAGGTTCACCGAGAGCGTGCGTTGAATGGCTCGTTCCAAAATATGTCCAGCGATTGCCTTCGTTCGGATAGACGTTGTAGCCAGAATCTGGTCCGCGAGGGTAAAGCCACAGGCGAGTCACCTCACCGGATGAGTAGAGGTAGTCGTTGAGATGCATCTCTTCCCAGTTAAAAAGGCGAAAGTCACCGACCTGCATGCTGTCTTTACCGCGAAATGTAAAATAAGATTCCCTTGTCGCTTGGAGCCGTGTTCTCAGCACTGGATTGAGATCGTCATCTAGAATGGTGACGATTGGATCGATTTTACTGTCCTTATCCGCATCAACATCAATCGCCCACTGTTCTCCTCGGTGTGCTCGCCATCGATAGAGATCTTTTTCTCCTTCTTGGCTGATGATCCCCGTCACTTCGGAATTTCTCGGTATCGTTCGATAGCCAGTATCCGATGCGTTCGGAGATTTCTCCGTCGCAACGCTTTGTTCTGGGAGTTCTTGCTCTTGGTGCTGACTAGCTTGACCGGGATCGAGAAAGATCGGTTCCAGAACTTGAGCATGAACCCCCATTGATTCTGGAGCGGGTGGGATGGTTCGAGTCACCTCGGTGCCATCCATCAGAGCGATGGTCAATCGTTGATTCTTTGGATCGAGATCGACAGAGGTGGCCGTATCAGCCAAAGGTTCGAGCGTGGCATACAGATTCCAAGCGGCGGTGTCGAGTATTTTGACGTTCCCGGCCTCTGTCACCAACACCACGGAAGTGCCGTCCTTGGTGACATTGATATGAGTGATCGCTGAATCATCCACGTAGCGGGTGGCGATCAAGGGAGTGACCGAATTTTGGATACTTGTTGGAAGTTGCCAAATGCGAATGCGATTGTCGGTTCCCGCCGCGAGTAGATATCGGTCGTCTGTGGTCATGGCAACCGCAAGGACTTCTCCTTCGGGTTGACCGAGTGTTTCGACCCTAGCACCGGTTGCGACATCCCAGATTTTGACGGTTTCGTCAGCGGAGGCTGAAATCAGAAGTTTTCCATCAGTCGAAAAGCAAAGGTCAAAGATTGCACCGTTGTGTCCCGATAGTTTTCGGATTGCTTCACCTGTGACGGCATTCCATAGCACGATTTCTTGATCGTAGCCGGCCGTAGCGATCAAACTTTCGTCAGGTGAATATTCGGCGGCATAGAGTACGTCGCGGTGGCCGACAAGCTCTAGCATCGGTTCACCGCTAACTGTCGAGTAAACGGTGGCCGTTCCGAATGCTCCTGTGCGTCCAGAAGAGACAAGAATCTTTTCTCCGTCCCTGCTGAATGAGAGCGAATTGATCTTATTGAGTTCTGCAGTTATCGAAACGTTCGGTTGATTAGGGCGAGTGATCATGATTTGCCCATAACGAGCCGTTGCTCTAGCTTGCTGTGCGTAATTAACGGCTGTCGCCGTGATTGGCCGTGCAATGGTCAGGTTGGGCGGAACGCTCGGTGTATTGAGCATCCGCTTGAGTTGAGGAGGCCCGTCAGGTCCATTAGCTCCCTGCTCAACCCATGTCACAAGAGTCTCGATCTCTTCAGCTGTCGGCCGTGGTTCATTCGCTGGCGGCATCGTTGGTTGCAGCTTGCCCTGAAGCATCAGGATCAGTCGACTGCTGCTTGCTGAGCCGGGTGTGATGGCAACGCCGTGTTCACCGCCCTTCATTTGGGCAGCATAGTTTTCCATCACATAGCCACCCTCTGGGGCGTCTTGTGTGTGACACCCGACGCAATACTGATTCAGGATCGGTGCAACGTCTTGGGAGTAGTTCACCGATTCAGCAGCGGATGCAAGTGGTAAGCCGCACAGTGAAAGTATTGCTGCTAAGATCCGTGGCAATCGCATCGGTTGGGTATCCGTCTGGTTAATTCGCGGTTTTATGATGGCTTTGGCGTCAATTTGATTGCGATTTGCAGCCGTGATGCAGTGAAAGATAAAATCAGATGCCATCGAGATACCGCTTGAAAGTTCACTCTGTTGAAGATTTGATCGGACGCGTGCAACGGTTTCCGTCGACGTGCATCTAATGATTAAAGGTGAATTCAGAACTAGTTAAAATACTCCACGCCACGTCCTGAAGGGCGGTCGCGCGATCCTCCCCGTATTCGGTGACGATGGATTCGAGTTTTTCCATTTCGGATTGAGATGGCTCTCGGGTAAGTGCTCTCAGAAATAGTTTTTCAATGATCTGCTGGTTGGAAACATTTTCTTTCATCATTGATGCAATCATGTTCGTTTCACTGGCAAGCTTTGGGTTCAGCGTGTCTCCGTTCGATAGATGAAGAACCTGAACCATGCTTGGGTCATCACTTCGTTCACATTCACAGGTGATCTCCCGTGGATTCCGTCCAAATGTTTTAAGAAAGTAAGACTTCACCGCGGCATCATAGAGCTGAATCGCCCGAGTTCCCTCGGCGTAGTATTCCGTTTTCTGAGTATCTGCCCCTGGGAATGCAATTTCATTGAATGCTGTGGTGGTACTGAGCGATTGGTCGATTGAGTCAAGTAAGACTTCGGCCATCATACGTCGCGGGTAGTACCTGCTGTGGTATTTGTTTTCGGACGCATTTCCCGGTAACGCGATGCTGGTTCGTTGGTAGGTTTCACTCTGCAAGATAAGACGCATAAGCTGCGGGAGGTGAAATTTTTCCTCTGCGAGATAGTTGGATGTTGCATCAAGTAATTGCTCGTTGGTTGCTGGATTGCTGAGCCGAAGGTCATCCACCTGTTCGACGAGTCCGCGACCAAAGAAGTTTTTCCAGATTCGATTGGTGATCGACCTTGCAAAGTAGGGATTATCAGGTGACGTCATCCAATCGGCTAAAACTTCTCTTCGGTCAGAGGTGTCATCGAAGGAGATGGGATCGGAGTCAAGCGGCGCGGGTGGCTGCGGCTTGCCGCGGTTAGGTTGGATTAGTTCTCCGGAGGTTGCGACAAAGACAGTGCGAATGCCATCCCCATTCCTTCCATCACCTCCCCAGCCTTTGGCACGCACCCTCGAGAATAGGTTGGCCATCCCGTAATACTGATCGTTGGTCCACTTTTCCAACGGGTGGTTGTGACACTTTGCACACCCAATAGATAAACCGAGGAACGCTTGACTGGCATTCTCGGTCATTTCCTCTGGGCTCTGGTGTAAAGCATAGAAATTCGTCGCACCGTTCTCGTTACTTGACCCCGTCGCGGTGAGTACTTCACGCACAAGTTGGTCCCAAGGAAGTTTCTTCTCCACCGCTTCGCGTACCCACTCATAATATGCTTTGACAGCGATGGGCCTGAGTTTGGTGCCGTTGATTAAAAGCAGGTCACACCATTTGTAGGTCCAGTAATCAACGAAGTCTTCGCTAGCCAAAAGATTTTCGATTAACCAATCACGCCTTTCGGTTTCTGGTTTCGCAAAATATTGCTCGCGTTGCTCGGCGGTTGGTAGCCTCCCGATGGTGTCAATGGTTGCGCGGCGGAGAAAGGTTGCGTCATCGCAGCGTGGTGACGGGGGGAGATTTAGTTTCTGGAGCTGTTCGAGGTTGAGTTCGTCGATAAGGTTTCGACGTGGAGCATCGACGAACGCTTCGAGATTAATATCGTTTGGATAGGGGACGGTAATTCTCGCGAGGTCTACCTTGCTGCCAAACCAAACCAGAATCGCTCCCTCTCCGCTGTCCTGAACCACCACTTGGCCTGATTCGTCAACGCTCGCAATTGACTCATCGGTTGAGGTGAATTTTGCCCAGTGCGTGACATCTCGTGTGCTGCCGTCGTTGTAATGCGCGGTCACTAGCAGACCGGTCGTGTCTGCGATTCGAAGTGTTGATAGACCCGGCGAGACGGTAATTCGTTCCAACAGGGGATCATTCGATGTGGGCGCGATCGCGCCGTCCTTAATCCAGTCGGCGAGAATCCGATAGTCGAAACTCTCCGGATCGAGTCGAAGTCCACCTTTGTGTGGAAGAGCGGCCGTGGGCTTGGTGAGCAAAAGGCTTTTGGACGGGTCTGCGTACTCAACGCGACGCCCCAAAGACTCACGTGTGATGGTACGATGGTCAAATTCTGGGTCGTAACCGCGAAGCGATAGGCGAAAGCCTCCCTTTCCTGCCAACGCTCCATGGCAAGCGCCTGAGTTACAGTTGAGCTTCGTTAGGATATTTTCAACGTCGTGTCGAAAGCTCCATGGAGCGATCTGGTTATAGTCTTTGACGATGATGTTCGCTTTGGTCGATCGCCCGTCCATTGTTGTAATCAGCAACGTCGACTCGCCGTTTGACCGCGGTCGTACTCTCGTGCCTTCCACCGAAGCTGTTGTCTCGTTCTCGATCACAACGTCTAATTGATCGGCAGGGATGATTTTTCCAGTTTCCCCACCCTCGGTCGTTTCATAAACCGAGAACTGTTGAAACGAATTCCTGCCATCAAGAAGAATTGTTTCAGGAATCACTTGAATTCCGGTTGCTTCGCAATTCACTCCAATCAAGACGGAAAACAGGACAGCCCCAACGGAAAGCGTCAAACGAGATTTACTATCGAGCACGGGTGTGGTACCGGTGATTGGTGTCATGGGTCGGTGTGAGGGGTTAGGATCGACTAGATCGCTGGGGTAGGGCTTTTGGTTTGCGACTTTCGCGTATTGAGTTTCGGTCTGGTTGCATGATGTCGATAGCGAATATTCCGAGAGAGTCTTTTGTCGCTTGAATCGTTGTGATTTTCTTTGCGAGTGGACGTTCTTGCTATCAGGCAAAAAGCTCTCGGATCTCTCGGACGCCGAAGTCAACTAAGGGAAACGGTCGCCCTGCGGGTCCGGGAAGTTCCGCGTGCAAGTCGAGTCCGAGGCTTTTGAAAATGGTCGCGATAATTTCACCGGGATTCGTTGGGCGATCTGCCGGGACAGCGCCAATGGGATCACTTGCTCCGATTGCACGTCCTCCTTGCACTCCCCCCCCCGCAAAGGTGCAAGAGAAGCATTGAGGCCAATGATCGCGACCGCCCGCAGGATTGACCTTTGGCGTGCGGCCGAACTCAGCGAGTCCACAGACCAGCGTGTCTTGCAACATCCCGCGTTGATCAAGATCCGTGATCAGAGCGGAATAACCTTGGTCATACATCGGCGCGACGATGTTCTTCATGCCTTCAATGGTTGTAAATGGCTTGCTGCCGTGAATATCCCATGTCAATTCATTGAAGACGGTGAGGAATGTGTTAACGGTTACAAATCTCACCCCTGCTTCGATTAATCGGCGTGAGAGTAGGCAGCATTGTCCGAATCGGTTCATCCCGTACCTCTCACGTACGGCAGTGGGTTCTTTGGTTAAATCAAACGCTTGACGTGCCTGCTCGCTATTCATCAGGCGGTAGGCCGACTCAAAATTCTTGTCCAGCATACGAGCGGACTCGGTTTGCTCTAGTTCCTGCAAGTGTTCTTCGATGGACTCCCGCATGCGACGGCGCCGATCAATTCTGACATCGCCCAGAGTGTTAGGGGGAAGAAGGTCAGGTACCTTAAAGTTTTCCTTGCTTGGATCAGCCATCAAAGCAAATGGGTCAAAGGATTTGCCAAGGAACCCACCAGCCTGTCCGTTGGGGAGGTTGCCACCACCTCGGCCCATCGTTTCAGGTAAAACAACGTGCGCCGGTAAGTCACTTCGTCGTCCCTTCATATATTGAAGCACCGCACCAGCGTGGGGATAGTTCACACCGCCATTAAACTGCCGTCCCGTTTGCAGCATTTGCCAGCCAGCATCGTGAACCGCAGCAGCGGTGTGGTAGCACGATCTGACGATGGAGAATTTATCTGCAACCTCGGCATGTTTTGGAAGGATCTCTGAGAGCTGGAAGTCACCTCTGGTGCTAATCGCTTGAAATGGCCCTCGGACTTCGGATGGCGCATTGGGCTTCATGTCGAAGGTGTCGAGCTGACTGGGAGCCCCTAGGTTAAAAATCATGATGCATGAACGTTTATCCTTGGATTCATGATTTTCGGAGCTGGCCTCCGCAGCCAACAGGTCAGGTAGTGTGAGTCCCGCTGCACCCAATGCTCCGACCTGAAGAAAATCTCGTCTTGTCGAACCGTTGCAGGTGTGGGCGATCGCTTTGGATGTGAGATTGAGCATGGCTTAATGATTTCCCGAGGAACGATTTTGCTGATGCGACCGTTTTGTTAGGGGACAGTTAACTTACCGGAAGACGCCAATCGCTCAGACAACTTGCCCTGATAAGTTTGGACTAGACGGTGTCGAGTTGGACCACACAGTTTAAGTGGGTCTTCAATTAGCTACTGTGCCTGCAAGTATCGCTCGGCATCGTTTCAAAGCCACCATCTGTGGTAGGTTTTTATGAAGCGAAACCGACTCAAAGTATAGCAAGCCGAGAGAGTCGTTGCTGATAAGAATTGCGTCGATCCGTTCGCTTGGCCGGCCACAGGCATTCTGGGGAACCTAAATTTTCTTTGCAGGTAGATTTTGTAATCGCCGCTGAGAAGTACGCTAATTGCATGTCTAGGCTTGCTAACTTAACCCCCAAGAAGGCGTCCAAAACATGTCACGATCAATCACTCGTTTCATTTCGTTTCGTCGAATGAAGGGGGATTTACCGAGAGTGTTCCAAGCAGCGTGTGTTCCCGCCTGAATTAGCAGGCAATTCTGAGGTTACTGGCCGGTGTAGGCTTCCAAGAGAGTGATGGAATTGAGGATCACATGTACCAAGATAGGTGGGATCAATGATCCCGTCTGCCGGTAAAGGTAACCTAGCCCTATTGAGAGTGCAAAAATGGGAAGCGGTGCCGCACCCTGGCCAGGAAAATGCATGATTGCAAAGATAAAACTGCTGACTAATAGCGGCCATAAAGCTTTGGGTTTCCAATCGCCCTGATCCACCTGTCGGTCCGCCAATGCTTGGAGAGATCCCTGCAGTAATCCTCTGAAGACAAATTCCTCAAAGATTGGCGTCGCGATCGCAGTAACGAAGAAGGTTAGTGTCCAGAAAGTCGGCGAAGTTTGCTGAGAAAGGGCATCAAGCACAGGATGCTGGTACTCGACAATCGCTGATCCAATCAGGCTAAAGATCATGACGACTGATAGGATGAGTGGCGTGCTGATTAAAGCGAGATGGACCTGTTTCCAATTCGTGCGGAACCCAATGCGTTTCCAACTATCGCGATGGAGAATCGAAAGCCACGCGACGGTTAGACCAATTGATGCAAAGATTGCAATAAGCTGCAAGGAAAGTTGCGTAATCGCTGATTCCGTACTGACCGAATTTTGAGCACCGGGGCCAAGCTCACCGGCGATCTCAACCGCCTGATCAGTGTGGAGTGAGACTGCGGCTTGTCCTTCGCCAATGCTTGCCTCGTCGGCCATCAGGCTTAGCAGGAGAACCGGCAGAAGAATCCTTAATCCGAAGGCGAGTAAGAAATCGGCAAAGGTCCACGTTGGGCGTTCTTGCCGGCTGCAGGGGATCAGGGAATCTAGTAGGCCTGACGAGCCCTGGTTCTGCAATCTCAAAGCGAACCAGAACCTCGCGACTCTACACCAACCGATCAGTCCGCTGATAAAGATCGCGATCACTAGAGATTGCAAAACGAGTCGCAAGATGTCGATCATTCGCTACCGCTATGTGGGGACTCTGATGGGCCGCCCATGATCCTTGCGGCTGCAAGCGAATAGTCTACACCTGAATAGATCGTCAGGGCGATCGAGCCCCACAAGAAGCCCAGCGAAACCTGTTCAAGAATTGCTGTCTGTGGCTGAATCATCGAACAAAGAACGCTTATCACCGCCCCACATTGCAGGACCATCTTCCATTTACCGAGTTGGTTTGCCGAGAAGTCACCGCCAGCGCCTTCAATCATTCCTCGAAGGCTTGTTACCAGTAATTCACGACCGACGATAATGGTTGCCATCCACGACAGAACCGGTGAATCTGGTATTTCCACCAGTGCGATAAAGGTGCCGCAGATAATGATCTTGTCCACAAACGGATCAAAGATCCGACCTAGTTTTGTTACCTGCCCGTACTTCCTAGCCCAATAGCCATCCATCCAATCCGTCGACGCCGCGATGACGAACACGATCAATGCAGAAGTGTATTTCTCCATCGGAATCAAAACCAAGACCGCGATTGCAAGTGCGAAACGCATTGATGTCAATGCGTTCGGAACGTTGTAGATCGAATTGGACTGGGTGCTTGGCATCTTGTGTATTGCAGAAGAAACAGGTCGAGGCGCCAAGTTGGCATCTGGTGTTGCTTGCGTCGGATATTCAATTGGAGGCGACTGCATCAGTGTACCCAACATTAGGCGAGGAAGAATCGGGCTGATCGCCTGAATGCCCGGTTTTTGGATAAACCTTTGTTGTAAATCCGATTAAGCAAGAAAAGAAAACGAAACATCTTTTCGAGTGCTCAAGTAAAACCGGAATACTCTCTCTTCAGGCTCACGTAACAGAGCCCATGCTGGTGGAAGGCTGCGCAAAAAAATTAGGAAAGAAAATATTGGTGACAAGCTCGCAGCATCAAGAAAGAGCCGTGGATGGATCGGCGACTGGGTGCGGCGGATGCCGGGTGCATTTCTGGTGGATTCGAACGGCTCCCAATCCCTGCGATCACACGAGATACCTCGGTGGGAAATCAAAACAAGCGAGGTGGTTCTTGGCACGGGACTGAAATGATCAGTCTGCAATGGGGACCGCAATCAGATCGTATCCATCTGCGGCGACAATTTCACAATCGATCAGGTCACCCACCGATACGGTCATCGACTCGTCTACGCCGGACACAATGACGACCCCGTCAATATCGGGAGCTTCGCCTCGGGTCCTTCCGATCCAAACACCTGGTTGATCCGCGAGCGGCGAATCAATGATTACCGGCTCGGTGGTACCGACACGTTGTTGAAGCCATTCAAATGCAATTTCTTGCTGGACAGCCATCAGTCGCTCGTACCGATCATCTGCGACTTCACGTGGCACGCGATTGGGGAGTCGTGCAGCTGGAGTGTCTTCCTCGACTGAGTAGGTAAACACGCCGAGGTGCTCGAATTTTTGTTGTTTAGCAAAATCCAATAGCTCCTCGAAATCCTGTTCGGTTTCTCCGGGGAAACCGGTGATCATCGTTGTACGCATCACTAGATTGGGAATTCGCTCGCGAATTTCAGCGAGGATCGCTTCTTGGCTCGATCGCGTCGTTTTTCGTGACATGCGTCGAAGCATTTGATCGCTCGCATGTTGTAGTGGCATGTCGATATAGGGGAGGATCTTTTTCGCATTGGCGAGCGTCTCGATCAATTTGTCGTCGATATACATGGGATAAAAGTACATCAGGCGAATCCAGTCAATCGATTCGATTTGATCCAATTGCTCAAGCAGATCGGCGAGACGTGGCTCGCCATAAAGATCCTTGCCATAGTAGGTGGTGTCTTGCGCGACGATCACAATTTCTCGCACGCCGCTTTCGCCGAGCAGTTTGGCTTCGCTTACTACCTGTTCAATCGGTTTGCTGTAGTGTTTGCCTCGCATCTTTGGGATTGCGCAAAAAGTGCATAGCCGATCGCAGCCTTCGCTGATTTTGAGATAGGCAAAGTGTCGCGGGGTCACCGCGCGCCGCTTCGCGTCTGAGAGCGGTTGTACCGCTGCGGGGCGAAACACCTTTTGCTGTTCATCAATACCGCTGCGAAGGTTTTCAATGACCGAAACGATTTCATTGCGTCCAAAGACGCCGATCATCGCGTCGATTTCTGGTCGCTCTTCGAGTAGTTTTCCTTGTTGTCGTTCCGCAAGGCATCCGGTGACGACAACGTTTTTGATTTTTCCGAGACGTTTAAGCTCCAGCATCTCATCAATGGCATCAAGGGACTCGTCACGGGCCGAGTCGATAAAGCCACACGTGTTGACGACAACGAAATCCGCATTGTCAACGGATTCCACCATGCGATAGCCATCTTCGTCTAAACGCCCGAGCATCTGCTCGGTGTCAACGAGGTTTTTTGGGCAACCTAGGCTGATAACGGCATAGTTTCCTCGGCAGTCACCCTCTGTGACCTGAGCTTCTGATGCCGTAGGCATCGGTCGTTTTTCGCCGAGAATGGGCAGTTGCATGATTTTATTACTAGGTTTGTTTGAGCGATTTTGTGAGACGTCCGCGGAGCGTTGAATGGGCTATCTCTGGCCGATGGCATCGGAGCAACTATTTGCCGACCGAAGGATTACCTGCTCGATTATTCCAGAAACACGGTAATCGCGGATCAATTCATTGCAGAGCTACCCGTCGTCCTGCGCGCAACGGCGCTTGGACGCAGAAGTTTTCCCTGCGTAAAGATTAGACAAAAGGGAGTGAAAACACGCAATTCGCAAAAATTCAGTCGGCCTGAATCAAGTTCAAATTTCAGTCGTTCGTCCGAGTTGCAGTAAAGAGTCGTTGCGTCGATTTTGGGGCCGGAACAATCCATCCGATCGGAACCTATTTGCTCAATCCGTTATTTTCACTGCTGTTGCCAGAGGACGGTCAATATCGGCTGGATGCCCGATCCACTCGATTTTTCCAGATTTGCCAACGATAAACGCTGTGGGAATACCCATTTGATCCGCTGCCGCCATGTAGGTGCGATACATCTGCTCCTCGGAGTCCGTTCCCAGGCGGTAGGTGATTTCCTCGGTCCATGGCTTTCCACTAAGTGATTCACTCGCCAAAAACGCGGAAACCTTGCCTGGTCCTTCGTCGGTCACGCCAATGAAAATTACCTGCTCCTCGTATTGATCCTGCAGCTCCGACATGTGTGGCATGTTCAACAAGCAAGGGCCACACCAAGTTGCCCAGAATTCGATGACATAGACTTGGCCTACTTGAAGTTCCTCGATCGCCTCTCCTTGGAACCAATTGCTGATGGCGATTGGGGGCGCGGTCGAGCCGATCCGTAACGATCCTCGGCCACCATAGGGGGCTTCCCCGGAATCCCTGCTCAATGGACTGCATCCGACGAGGGCTGCCATGACTAGCAATGTGATAGCGAGTCCGAAGTTGATAGACAGGAAACGGTTGAACATGATGCTGTGGAGGAAAGATTGTGGGAATGGAAAACTTGACAACGTAATAGGTTGATGTCGACCCTTGTAAAGATTCAACAAACCCAGACTTTGGTCAAGCCATCCTTGGTCATCCTGCTCGCAACGTTCGCTATCGCGCGGCGTAGGCTAGTTTGGTACTCGCCTGTCTGCACGGTCCGCGAATCTTTTTGGCAAAAAAAGAGAGTTGGCTCGTCTTGCAAACGAGCACAGCATTTGCTTCGTCAGGCTAGTTGAGATGTGACGCAAGCTTCCTAATTTTTAAAGTTGTTTTCTGATGCGGCGTTTGCGTGTTGCTTCCTCCAAGTGACGAACTGCGAACGCCAGTTGAACGATCACCGATCCACGCGTTTGCTGCCCATTATCGTTTCAAGGGCGTGGCGTTTCTAGTCGATCAGCACCGGAGAGGTGAACGCTCCAGCGATTAGCCCTTCGTCTGCACAGAGATCGAGTGAGGGACGTAATAGACCGTCGTAAAGGAAAGAAGGCGAGACTTCTAGCAACATGTCGGTTCCATACTCGTTGGGTACCTTCTTTAGGGCGACGACGACCCAGTCAACAATCTTGTACTCAAGATCACGATTTTCACCGAAGCTCTGTGTGAAAAGCGGCACCAGTCGAGGTTTATCGGCGATTAACTTGATCGTGTCGTTAAGCTCGGTGGGTAGTCCGGCTTTTGCTCGAACCCAAATCTCTTGGCGACTATCAATG
>Ga0181563_10002353_pt1 | contig 18310 bp, 16 predicted proteins | sample 011ome_25_FD_133759 | JGI IMG/M metagenome (GOLD analysis project Ga0181563, IMG submission 133759) | Coastal salt marsh microbial communities from the Groves Creek Marsh, Skidaway Island, Georgia - 011512CT metaG (megahit assembly) | ecosystem: Environmental > Aquatic > Marine > Intertidal...
GCTCTAATTAAAAACTCATCAATTCCACCTCTAAAATCTACAGCTTTCAAAGCTCTGGTGGATATCTTAAATCTTATGTTTTTATTAAGAATTTCACTTCTTAAAGTTACCTTTTTGATATTTGGGTAAAATTTTCTTTTAGTTTTATTATTTGCATGACTAACTTTATGACCACTCATTGGTCTTTTTCCAGTTAATTCACATAAATTTGCCATAAGTTTCTCCGTGCAGGGGTATATTTTGATAAAGTTTTATGGTCAAGCGAATATTTAAGCAATTTGACATTTAACTCCTTGAAGAATAATGCATATTTAATGAGTTTTTGTTTAAATTAATGCTTCAAGTCTACTTACCCATTGCAGATGTATCTATAAATATAGCTACACTCCTAATTATAAGCATAGTAGTTGGTTTTTTTGCAGGACTTCTTGGTATTGGTGGAGGTTTTTTAATAACTCCCATTTTAATTTTTCTTGGTATCCCCCCAATTTATGCTGTAGCGAATGGGGCTAATAATATTTTAGCAGCCTCAGTTTCGGGAACTTTGGCTCATTGGTTTAAAAACCAGCTCGATATAAAAATGGGTGTTCTCATAATTATCGGTGGAGTATTTGGCTCTGTAACAGGTATTGTTTTATTTCAATTTTTTCAAGCCATGGGTTTTGTAAATAACATTATCTCTATCATGTATTGTGTTTTATTAAGCTCAATTGGAATTTCTATGCTCATTGAAAGCCTAATTGAAATTAGACGTATTCAGCAAAATCGTTTTATAAGAACTAGATTACACAAACATTATTGGGTTCATAACCTACCCTTTAAAACAAGAATAAAGAAATCAAAATTATATATAAGCATTATACCTCCTATTTTTTTTGGAATGATAGTAGGAATTTTATCAGCGATGTTAGGTGTTGGTGGAGGGTTTTTACTTGTGCCAATTATGATTTATATTTTGGGTATGCCAGCAAGACTTGTTCCTGGAACTTCTTTATTTGTCATGATTTTTATAATGATGATTGTAACTTTATTGCATGCACTCAATAATAATACCGTAGATATTTATTTAGTTCTAATTTTAGTGGTTGGACCGGTTATAGGAGCTCAATTTGGAACAAAAATTAGCGGAAAATTAAAAAGTGAAGAACTTAGAGCAATGATGTCGATATTAGTATTAATATTTGGATTCAAATTTGGGTATGATTTGCTTTTTCATAAAATAATACCAAGTGTTAATATAACAATTCCACACACCACTATACCCTCAATAAATTTTGTTACCGATCTAATCTTACATACTGCTCAAAATTTTCCTGCTCTCTATGCAATCGCTTGCATGGTTATTGCCATTTTAGTGGGGGTTGCTGCTGCATATGGATTCAAAAGATTTATTTAATGGACTCAAATAAAATAACTAAAATACTGGGCTACTCTGGCTTGATTCCATTTTATGCATTTTCATTATTAACAATTAATGAAAACTTTACTTTTTTTATAGATATATTTTTTTTATATTCAGTAATTATTTTATCTTTTTTATCAGGTTCTTTGTGGATGAAATTAATTAAAAATCCCAACCAAAAAAATAACACTTTATATAAATTTATATCAATTGGATTTCCTTTATTTGCTTTAACTTCAGAGCTTTTTGGAGCCTATGTTTTAAAAATTATTATTTACATAGTGATCTATATTTTGCTTTATATTTTCGAGCTAAAAACCAGTGAAAATAATTTAAAAGATTATGTAAAAATGAGATTTATCTTAACAATTAATGTTGTTTTAACTCACCTTTTTTTACTATACGCAATCTTTACCTACGGCATCTTTTAAACTAGCAAAACCCTCTTCTTCTAACAATTTTGCTAATTCATTATTTATTTTATTTGCAACTAAAGGTCCTTCATAAACTAAAGAAGTATACAACTGTACCAGAGATGCTCCCGATTTTATTTTTGCTAGTGCAGACAAGCCATCATGAACACCCCCAACCCCAATAATAGGTATTCTATTTTTTAATATTCTAAAAAATTTTTTAATTATTTCATTTGAATGATTTTCTAATGGTAGACCAGAAAGACCACCTTGTTCAGATTTATATGAACTTTTTAAGTTATCATTTCTAGAAATGGTCGTATTAGTTAGTACCAAGCCATCAATTTTTTCACTTAAAACAATATTTGCTAGCTCGGAAATATTAGCATCATTTATATCTGGAGAAATTTTTAAAAGAATTTTGGTTTCATTATTTAATTCTCTCTGTTTGGTTTTAATAGCTTTTAACAATTCTTCAATTTTATCTTTTGCGTGAAGGTCTCTAAGATTAGGAGTGTTAGGTGAGGATATATTAATACAAATATAATCACACAAATCACAAAAACTTTCAAAGCAAGTTATATAATCTTTAATTTTATCAACCGTTTCTTTATTTGGACCAATATTAACTCCTAGAATTCCAGTAGGTTTATTATTGATTATTGTTTTTTTTACCTGATCTAAACCAACGCTTGGGAAACCTAATCTATTAATAATTCCTCTATCTTCACTAAGTCTAAAAACCCTTGGTTTTGGATTCCCAGACTGCGCTAAAGGAGTTGTGGTACCAACTTCTGCAAAGCCAAATCCTAATTTAAATATCGAATTATAAATTTCAGCATTTTTGTCAAAGCCAGCAGCTAGACCAATGGGATTTTCAAATATCTTTCCCAAAACTTTAATTTGTAATTTGCTAGAATTCTTTTGGGAAAATAAAGAAATTGGTAAAATATTATTTTTTAGTAGTTTAATTGCAATACTATGTGCAAACTCTGGATCTGCATTCTTAAGCAGAGAACTGATAACTTTGTATATCATTACTTATTAACTTCTACTTAATGACTTATTAATCAAATCAATTGTTTCTTGTTTTCCAAAAAAACATATAAAAGATCCCATTCTTGGCCCCTGTTCATCGCCAAATACTATTTCATAAATAGCTTTGAACCAGTTTCTTAGTTCCTCTTTTGGGTAATAATTTTTTCCAACTGAAAAAACAATTGTTTGTATTTCTTCAGGAGTCAAATTGTCAGGCATTTTTTTTATTTGTTCATTAAGCTCTAACAATGCCTTTTTTTCAGTTTCCGATGCAAGTCTATATTTTTTGTGAATTTTTACATGATCATTAAAATAAGAAATTGCGTTCCTGATTAAACCTTCTAAAATAGGATGCTTCTCTCTCTTCGTGTCTGGTTTAAAATTATTTACAAATTTCCAGAGAACATTTTCATTATCTGCATTGCTGGCGCTTACTAAATTCAATAAAACTCCAAAAGAAATAATAGTTTTTTCTTTGGGGGGATTTCCATTGTGAATGTGCCAAACTGGATTTCCTAGTTTTTCTTTTACTGGCTGTTCTTGAAATTTTTCTAAAAAAGATAAATATTCATCAACCGCTTTAGGAATGACCTGAGGGTACAGTTTTTTTGCTCTTTGCGGATTTTGATACATATACAAAGATAAACTTTCTGGACTTGCATACTTTAACCAATCTTCAATTGAAATACCATTTCCTTTAGATTTAGAAATTTTTTCACCTTTTTCATCTAAAAATAATTCATAATAAAATCCATTGGGAGGATTGTGTCCGAGAATTTTACAAATTTTTTGTGATAATTCTGCACTCGGTATTAAATCTTTTCCGTACATTTCGAAATCAACTTCTAGAGCGTGCCATCTCATGGCCCAATCTACTTTCCATTGAAGTTTACAATTTCCTCCAGTAACTTTTGTTTTAAACTTTTTTCCATCACTTTCATAAACTATTTCACTATTTGCAATATCTCTTTCTAAAATTGCTACTTCTAAAACTTTTCCAGTTTCAGGACAAATAGGCAGGAAAGGACTATAAGATTTTTTTCGTTCATCTCCTAGAGTGGGAAGAACTACATTCATAATCTGATCATATTTGCTCAACACTAATTTTAGAGCATCATCGAAAACTCCAGATCTATAAAGCTCTGTAGAACTTTTAAAGTTATAATTGAAGCCAAACTGATCTAAAAAACTTTTTAACATTTCGTTATTATGCTCACCAAAACTTTTAAATTTACCAAATGGATCTGGGACACTAGTAAGAGGCTTGTTAAGATTATCTTCTAAAATTTTTTTATTAATAATGTTATCTGGTACCTTTCTTAAACCATCCATATCATCAGAAAATGTAAAAAGCTTTACAGGAATATCGGATATTTTTTGAAAAGCCTGAATAACCATTGTGGTTCTACAAACTTCACCGAATGTACCTATATGAGGTAATCCGCTAGGTCCATAACCTGTTTGAAATAAAGCATATCCCTTTTTATCAAAAAACTTTTTTCTTTTTTTTAAAAGTTCTTTTGCTTCTACAAACGGCCAGGCTTTTGATTCTAAATACTCGTTATCAATCATTTAAGAAATTCATTCCTTATAACTCAAAAATTTAAATTTTGTCATGTATTTTCCGATGAATCATCATTTGTTTTAAAAACAAATTAATATATTTTTGTGCACGATAGTAAAATTATGAAAGATGGAACAAAAACAGTTTTTTTAGTGATTGGAGCCTTATTAATTATTTTGGGGCTATTTATGCTAATTCCATATCTTGTAGAAATTACTATAGGAGACAAATCTCATAACTTTTTGTTTTGGTCCTTTTTTTCTATATTTATAGGATATTTATTGCTCATAACCTGCAACACCGAACAAAAAACATTAAATATTAAGCAGGCTTTTATGATGACTTCTTTCTCCTGGATTGCAGTTACTTTATTTGCAAGCTTTCCCTTAATGTATTCTTCACTGCAACTTTCTTTTACCGATGCTTTTTTTGAGTCCATGTCGGGGATTACAACCACCGGATCTACTATCCTAGATAAAATTGAAGTTGCTTCTAAGGGTGTTTTGATTTGGAGGGCTATTTTGCAATGGTTAGGAGGGATAGGAATAGTTGTTATGGCCATTACAGTGTTGCCTTTATTAAATATTGGAGGAATGTCTCTATTTAAATCTGAAGGAGCAGAATTTGAAAAAATACTTCCAAGCTCTAAAGAAATTGCTCTAGTTTGTGCCAAAATTTATTTTGTTTTAACTGCTATATGTGCTTTTTGTTTTTATCTTTTAGGCATGAATGTATTTGATGCATTCGCACATGCATTCACCACTATTTCTACTGGTGGATTTTCTACCTACACGGCATCAATGGGTTACTTTGACTCTGTGCCAATAGAAGCTGTAGCAATATTTTTTATGATTTGTGGAAGTATTCCTTTTTTGACTTATTTAAAATTTATCAAAGGTGATATCTTTGTTTTTTACAAAGACCCTCAAATAAAAGGTTTCTTATTTTTTTTATTTTGTGCTTCTATCATAGTTATTACCTATTCTTATTTTTTTGTAAAAGAATCGATACCTCACAATATTAGAGAATCTTTATTTAATATAGTTTCTATTACAACCGGAACAGGCTTTACTACTGAAGATTTTGGAGCCTGGGGAAACTTCACTTCATTTTTTTTCATTATGCTAATGCTTGTGGGTGGATGCACAGCTTCTACAACTTGTGGAATTAAAATATTTAGATTTCAAATATTAAATCTATTCATCAAAAAACAAATTAAACAAATCATATATCCAAGTGGTGTTTTTCCCATGAAATATCGTGGTGAAATAATTGGTGATACTGTATTAACTTCTGTTCTCACTTTTGTTTTTTTATATATATTTTCATTTTTTATTTTAATTACTCTCTTGTCGATGTCAGGGCTTGATTTTATTACGGCCCTTTCAGCTGCCGCTACTTCAATTTCCAATGTTGGTCCAGGAATTGGGGATGTTATAGGTCCCAATGGTAGTTTTAAATATTTGCCTGATTTGACGAAATGGTACCTTAGTTTTGCGATGCTATTGGGAAGACTTGAGTTTTTTACTGTTTTAGTTTTATTTTTACCGTCTTTTTGGAAAGATTAATCTAAACACCAATCAATTATAGCTTTTTGACCATGCAATCTATTTTCAGCTTGCTGCCACACTACAGACTGTTTTCCATCAATCACATCAGCTGTCACCTCTTCTCCTCTAGCTGCAGGAAGAACGTGCATAAAAATTGCGTCTTTTTTTGCGAAACTCATTAATTTTTCATTAACTTGATAAAGTTTTAAATCTTTCTTTTTTTTCTTCACATTAACTTTATCACCCATAGAAACCCACTTATCACTCATAATGCAATCAACATCTTTCACTGCTTTTTCTGGATTTTGAAAAATAATAATTTTACCATTTTTTTTATCAGCCCAATCTAGTATTTTTTTAGATGGCATGTATCCTTTGGGGCAAGAAATATGCAATTCAAAGTCAAATTGAATAGCAGCTTCAATTGCAGAATTAGTCACATTATTTCCATCTCCTACCCATGCAACTTTTGCTCCTTTAATGGGTCCTTTGTGCTCCTCAAAAGTCAGTACATCGCTTAGCAACTGACATGGATGCGAATGATCTGTAAGTCCATTAATCAGTGGTACTGTTAATAATTGTGATAGCTCAAGCAAAGACTGATGGGCAAAGGTTCTGAACATCACTATATCTGAAAAAGAAGATATTACTTTAGCTGTATCCTCGATACTTTCCTCTCCTTTTCCAAGGTGCATATCATTGGAGTTCATTACAATAGTTTGGCCTCCAAGTTGTCTCATCGCAAGATCAAACGACAATCTAGTTCTAGTCGATGGTTTTTCAAAGATCATGAGTAATAACTTATCTTTTGCATTACTTTTGTCTGTGACTAGTACTTTGCTAATTTTGGATGATTTTTTTTTTCTTCTTTTGGCATCATCCAGTATATTTCTTAACTCTCTCTTATCTATATGACTTAAATCTAGAAAATGTTTCATAATTAAAAATCGGTAATTGTTTTTTCAATAATAATGATTGCTTCATCAATTTCTTGTTTGCTAACAATAAGTGGCGGAAGCAATCTAATAATATTATCAGAAGCTTTCACACCTAACATTTTATTGTTAAATAACTGATCTAAAAATTTTACACTATCTCCTTTGATTTGTATTCCTCTTAATAGGCCCTTTCCTCTAACATCAGAAACTACATTAGGGTATTTTTCTTGTAATTTTTTTAATTGCTCCTCAAAATAGAATCCTACTTCTTGTACATTTTCTAAGAATCCTTTTTTTAAAATAATATCAAGAACTGCATTGCCAACGCTCATGGCCAATGGATTGCCTCCAAATGTGCTTCCGTGTGTTCCTGGTTTCATACCTACAGAAACTTTTTGATTAACCAAACAAGCTCCTAACGGAAATCCTCCACCAATTCCTTTTGCAATAGGTACAATATCAGGCTCAATACCTGCCCACTCAAATGCAAAAAACTTACCTGTTCTTCCAATGCCACATTGAACTTCGTCTAGAATAAGCAAAATATCATGCTCATCACACAGCTTTCTCAAACCAACTAAGCATTCATTTGGCAAAACCTTGATCCCTCCCTCTCCAAGAATAGTCTCCACCATAATTGCAGCTGTATTTTTATTAATAGCTTTTTTTAAAGCATCATGGTCTCCAAAAGAAACTTGGTCAAAGCCATCGACCCTAGGTCCAAATCCCTTAACATGTTCTGGATTATTGGCAGCAAACAGAGAGGCTAAAGTTCTTCCATGGAAAGCTCCGGTAAATGTTATAATTCTATTTTTTTCAGGCTTGCCAATTTCATGAAAATATTTTCTAGCAATTTTTATACTTGCCTCTGTAGCTTCTGCACCGGAGTTCATAAAAACTACATAATCTGCAAAAGTATTGTCTACTAATCTTTGAGCCAGCTTTTCTTGTTCAGGAATTATAAAAGCGTTAGAAACATGCCACAACTGTTCGGACTGCTTTTGAACAGTCTGAACTAAATGATCATGACAATGTCCTAATGAATTGACTGCAATACCGGAAACAAAATCTAAATACTTTTCTCCATTTGTTGCATAAAGATAGCAACCTTTACCTTTTAAAAAAGAAATATTTCTTCTGTTATATGTCCCAAGAACAGCGCTCATAATTAATTTAAAATTTTAATTTATAACCTTTGTTAAATAAAAAATAACAAAAATACCAAGTAATAATATTAGTAATTGTTAAAACAATCAATCCAGTAACTAATGAACCATCGGATGCACCTAAAAATCCATATCTGAAACCATCAATTACATAAAAAAATGGGTTAAGGCTACTGACTGTTTGAATATAAATATTTAAATTTTTTATTGAATAAAAAGTTCCAGATAAAAAAGAAAGAGGGACAATAATAAAATTTGTAACCGCAGCCATATTATCAAACTTTTCTGACCAAAGCCCTGCCAAAAATCCTAGGCTAGAAAGCAAAGATGAGCCAAGTACTCCATAAATAAAGATGATAAATATATTATGAATTGGTATTTCTATAAAAACGATAGAGATAGAAATGGAAACGATACCAACTACTAAGCCTCTGGTGATACCACCTGATAACATTGCAACTGTAACTTCTATGGCTGATAATGGAGGGTACAGTAAATCAACTATATTCCCTTGCATCTTAGAAATCATGATAGAGGAAGAGGTATTTGCAAATGCATTTTGCATCATTTGCATAACAATTAAACCAGGTACTAAAAAAATATAAAACTTATGTCCCAAAACATCCTCTCTACCAGAGCCGACAGCCAAGCTGAAAACTGCAAGAAATAAAAAAAAAGTTACTACTGGCGATAGGATGGTTTGAATCCAAACATTAAAAAATCTCAAAACTTCTTTAATATAAAGAGTATATAAGCCGATCCAATTTACTTTCCCAAATCGTCTTGTTCCAATTTTGTATTTATGCTCAATTGTTCCCATTAATTAACCTAGTATCAATTTAAGTTAGAAAAATGCACAAAAATGTGGATATAATTAAAAATAATTACAAATCGTTGAAAAATCTATACTTTTTAATCAACATGTTGTGTTTTATTTTCTTGTTTAAACAATATATAGTACTATAACCCTGCAAAATGGCTTGGACAGAAGAAAAAACAGAAGAACTTAAAAAACTTTGGGCAGAAGGACATACTGCTAGTCAAATTTCTAAAATGCTTGGTGAAGGGATCTCAAGAAATGCCGTCATCGGTAAATCTCATAGACTTGGCCTTCAAGGTAGAGCTCAGTCTAGAATGATATCTGCTCCCAAAATTAATAATAGATCTTTTAACGAAAATGCACCTTCATCAGAAAGAAGACAGAGAAGACCTAGAGGTTTAAGAGCAATTGTTATTGAAAAGGATTTTGAACCAGAAAATCCAATTCCTTTAGAAAAACTTACTGACAAAACATGCAGATGGCCTATTGGACATCCAGATGAAAAAGATTTTTACTTCTGTGGAAGAAACCCTATGGAAAGCAGAGTGTATTGCAAATTACATGTTTTGCATGCTTACCAACCAAAAGGATTTAAAGAAGATAAAGATAATAATGCCGGCCAGCAAGAAGAGCTTCCAGATTTTATCGAAAAAAAGATAAAAAGCGCATAGTCTAAAAAATAAGCCTTTATTTTAAAGCCTAATTTGGGTTCGTTTGACCAGGTGGTCTAACTAAATCTTAGTGAGCTATATTTGGTAAAATTTAAATTTACACCCTCTTTAGTCATTATTTTTGAAATAATACTTCCCGTAACAGCACCCAAGGTCCAGCCTAGATGATTATGGCCGAAAGCATAAAAAATATTAGAAAAATTTTTTGACTCACCAATCACTGGAACAAAATCCGGTAATGTTGGCCTAAAACCTAGCCAACTATCATAAGGATCAGGAAGACCAGAAATCATTTTTTTTGCCTCATTAGTTACATAAGAAATTCTTTTTGGACTAGGTGGATTTTTTAGTCCACCAAACTCTACCGTTCCTGCTGCACGAAGTCCTTGATCCATAGGTGATAAGTACACACCCGAGTCAAAAGAACAAACAGGTCTTTTGATTAGGGTATCGCTATGTTTAAAATGAACATGATAACCCCTTTCGGTTTCAAGAGGAATGTTTTCACCTAGCTGATTTGTAAATTGCTTGGAAAAGGCACCTGCAGAAATTAACAATTGATCAAAAGAATATTCTTTACTATTTGATTTTATACAATTGTTAGAAACATGCTTTATCTCATCTTGAACAAAAGTCGCACCCAACTCTAAACACTTCGCAAAAATTAAGTTTGATATTTGCTTAGGGTTTCTTGTGTGTGTTGCTGTAGGAAAAAAAATTCCTCCTGCATAAACTGGATTAAGGTTTGGTTCCAAATCATGTACCTCATGCTTATTTAACAAAACCTGTTTTACCTTTAAATGATCTCGTAATTTTGTAGACTCAACTACTCTTGGATCATTGGCATTATTATAAATATAAATAACACCAGTTCTCTCCATTAAATGACTGGCTCCAATTTCTGAAAAAATTCTTTCATATTCCGCTATAGAAAAAGTGAGCAAATCGTTCATTTTTTCTGCTGTTTCCAGCATTGATTTAGGGTTGCACTGACGTAAAAATTTTATTGCCCAGGGAAGCATTGTAAATAAATAATTAAACTTAATAGAAAGAGGAGAAAAAGAGCTAAATAAATAACTGGGTAAATTTTTAAAAACACTTGGTTGGTTCAGTCCCACAGCTCCATAATTAGAGAAAGATCCGGCATTTCCATATGAAGCACCGCTACCAGGTTCGTTTCTATCAAAAAAGGTAACTTGGTGTCCTTTTTTTAAAAGATGATAACCAGAACATAAACCTACTATCCCAGCTCCTAAAATGGCAATTTTTTTTTTCATTTATGATTAGTGTTTATCATAGTGATTAAAAAAAATTATGCTTTTTCAGATACTGCGACTACATTTTTTCTAGTTGCTATATACACTCCTAAAGTAGCAATCAAAAATCCAAGTAAATCGTATTTTGTTAACACCTCCTCCAAAAACAGCCACCCCATGATGACAGAGACAGAGGGTATTAAAAAAAATAAAGAAGATGTTTTGCTAGCAGATCCTGTTTTTATTAAATACATTAAAATTGTAAAAGCTCCGAATGATACTGCTATAATCTGCCATGCCATTGCAAGTGCAAAGGAGGTAGTAAAATGAATGAAAGGATTTTCTAAATAATAACAAGCTACTATAAGAAAAAAAATTGCACCTAAGGATTGATAAATATTACTAACGCAAAGAGGCATATTGAGACTTATTTTTTTTTGCCATAAAGTTCCTGCGGTAATTGCAAATAAAGCAGCGCTAGATGCAATCAATGCTAAAATGGAAAACTCATTCAATGCATCAAAACCTAATACTATAATAGTTCCCATAAACCCTAACAATATTCCAATCCATTGACGCCACGTTACTACTTCACCTAACAATGGCCCTGCTAATAATGAAGTTAAAATAGGTTGTAAGGTTACAATTAAAGCAACAATTCCTGCAGGCATGCCTTTTGAAAAAGAATACCAACATCCACCAAGATAAATACCATGAAACAAAATACCTGTGCTCATTGCTTTGTAAGACTCTCTTAAAGGATAAATAATTTTTTCTTTGGTAATCATGGCAAAAACTAAATATCCAAAAGCCACGATAATAAACCTAAACAACAAAGCTGCGAGAGGAGATGCATCTGTAATAATTACTTTTCCACTTATGAAAGCTGAGGACCACAACAAAATAAAAAATAAAGGAAAAAATCTTACCATTAATTAGCTTCTATAATGAGTTGATAAACTTTAGTTATAGTAAAACTCCAAAAATAAAAAAGAACATTAATAAAATGTGCTAATATAATGAATAGTTATATTTTACTATAATTTTCTATCTTATATGCATTCTTAAAAAATGAGAGGGGTTTATTAGTAAAACCATTGAGTTTAAGACAAAATTTAATTTTAGAATTTTTAGCAGACTCATAGTCATGCTCACTATCCCCAATAAAGATAGCTTCTTTTTTAGATATTTTAAATTTTTTAACAATATTATTCAATACGCTTGGATGGGGTTTTTTATATGCGTAAGTATCTCCACCTACCACGAAATCAAAATACTGAATTAACTTTGATTTTCTTAAAACAATTTTAGTTAATGCTTCTAATTTATTTGAACAAACAGCTAGTTTGTAATTATTTTTTTTTAATTTTTTTAAAAAAGTTTCTAAACCAGGATAAGGCTTCGATTGGACATAAACATGATTTTTATAATACGAAAAAAAAAATTTATACATCTTATTGGTAAGCCGTTCTGTCGGCTGCACATTTTGCATTTGTAAAGATTTAATAATATTAACCATAATTCCTTGCCCAATAATGCTTTTAACCTTAGCAAAACTTATTGGCTTAAAACCAAATTTTTTTAAAGTCAAATTATTAGAAACCATAATATCTTTTGCAGAATTGATCATTGTTCCATCTAAATCGAATATAATTAGCTTAATATTTTTCAACATATTTAAAGAATTTTAATTTTTTCTGAATCCAAATAAACTTTTATACTATCGCCCTTTGCATATATTTTTTTATTAATTTCATGAAGATCCTCAATGATTAATTCATGTTCTAAAATTTTAATAAAATATCTAATTAAATTTCCTAAAAATTCTACACTAACAACTTTTGCGTCAAACTCTTGAAGAGAATTATTATTTTTTTGTAGATATAAATTTTGAGGTCTTAATAAAATAGAATGATTGCCTTCAGTTGTTGTAACATTATTAATTATCATTCCTTGCTTACTTTTAAATTTTCCATTCTGGACTTGACCCTCAATTACATTAATTGTTCCCATAAAATTTGCTACAAATAAATTTTTAGGCTGATTATAAACATCAATTGGTCTTCCAATTTGCTGAACGATTCCTTCATTAAAAATTGCTAAATTAGTAGACATTCCATTTGCCTCTTCCTGATCGTGAGTGACAAAAATAGTTGTTATATCTAGTTTTTGATGAAGATCTAATAACTCTTTACGCATTTGTACTCTTAATTTCGCATCCAAGTTTGAAAGTGGCTCATCTAAAAGCAGAACTTTTGGTCTAACCACTAAAGTTCTTGCAAGTGCAACTCTTTGTTGCTGCCCACCTGATAATTGAAACGGATATCGTTTGCTTAAATCTTTTAAGTCAACCAATTCTAAAACTTCTTCTACTTTTTTTTTAATTTCTGTTGAAGATAATCTTTTTTCCTCTAGGCCAAAACTTATGTTTTTAAAAACCGTCATATGTGGCCACAATGCATAGTTTTGGAAAACCATTCCAACATCTCTTTCCCAGGGACTAGAGTTACTTACTTCTTTGCCATCTATATAAAGTTCTCCTGATTGAGATTTTTCAAAACCGGCAATTAATCTCAGAAGAGTAGTTTTGCCACAGCCTGAAGGACCAAGGAAAGTATAAAAATCTTTATTTTTAATATTAATGTTCACATCTTTTAAAACATGATTGGATCCGTACGAGACATTAATGTTTTTAATTTCAATTATATTTTCGCTCATTTAATCTACCTTAGCCTCCATACCTCTTTGTTTATATTTTTTTTCTATTATCATTTGAGAAAGATAAGTTCCTAAAGCCACAATACAAACTCCAACAATTCCAAAGCCTGCCCCAGGGCCTCGTCCTGCAGCTGTTTGCATATAAGAGTAAATTGCATAAGCCAATGGAGCGTCTGACTCAGTTGATACCAACATAATAGTTGCCGAAAGCTCAACAGTTGCAGTTGAAAAACTCGTAACAAATCCAGCTAAAAGACCGCCCATCATCAAAGGAATTAGAACTTTTCTAAAAATAGTTGTTTTTTTAGCTCCCAATGACTCAGCTGACTCTTCTAAATATTTACTTATTTGCATTAAAACGGCATTACATGCTCTCAGAGCATAAGGCAATCTTCTAACGGCAAGTATAATGACAATCATAAACCACCAGGTCGCGAGAGGCTTGTCATTCCATGGCATGTTAATTGTATAAAAAGTTCTCAAATAACCAATTCCCAAAACTAAACCTGGAATAGCCAAAGCACTCATAGCTATATAATCTAGCAACTGTCTTCCAATAATTTTAGTTCTTAAAACTATGTAAGAAATAAAAAAACCAAGCACTACATCAATCAATGCTGCAATAGAGCAATAAAGAAGGGTGTTTTTAATAAATATACTATTTTCAAAAACAGATTTGTAATGAGCCAATGTGTATGCATCTGGAAGAACGCTAAAAGACCAAATAGTTCCAAAGGACAATAAAGCTAAGGCAATATGTGGAGATAAAACTAAAAATAAAATTAGAAAAACCACTGAATAGGCAACAACTTTTTGCTGAGGAAGTAAATTTCTTTTAATCATACCGCCACCCCCTTTTTGAAGCATAGAATAATCTTTTCCAGCAAAGGCAAGTTTTGCAGTCCATACTGCTAGGATGGAAGTAACAACTAATATTACACCAATTACATATCCCATGGGATCATTGATACCGATTGAAGAAATTCTAAGATAAGCTTGGGGAGCTAACATGTTGTTAGCATCCAGCAGCAACGGAGTGCCTAGATCGTCAAAGACTTTTAAAAACACCAAACTTGCGCCGGCAATATAACCTGGCATTGATAATGGCAAAACTATTCTTCTAAATAACCTTAAACCTTTCGAGCCTAGATTTTGAGCAGACTCTTCCATAGTTCTATCAATGTTATTTAAACTTGTAATTAAATTGATTAAAATAAAAGGAAAGTAATGAACCGACTCCACAAAAATTACTCCATTCAATCCTTCCATGAATGGAATTTTAAAACCAAACCAATCATCAAGAAGTAAATTCACTGACCCATTAGTTCCAAAAAAAAGCTTCATAGCGACAGCTCCTACGAAGGGAGGCATAATTAATGGAATAAATCCTAAACTTTGAATGAGGACAGATGCTTTAAAATTAAATCTACAAGTAAAATATGCCAAAGGTATTGCAAAAATTGACGAAAGCACAACAGACATGAAGGCCACATAAAAAGAATTGTAAAGAGACTCTATGAACAAATCGCTTTGAAAAAAATCATAAAAATTAACAAAAGTTAAATGACCATTCTGATCAAGGAAAGAAACATAAAAAACCTGAACTATGGGTATGGCCAAAAAGATAAGTAAGAATAGACCTATGAAAATAGCTGTAGATTTTAAAAAAAAGTTTTCAAACATAATTTGATTAGCAACCTTAACTTTTACAATTAAGGTTGCTAATAATGGATAGAATTAAAGTAGTTTTAGAGCTTGCTCAGCTTTTTGTTTAGCCTTGGAATAATTATCGACTACTTGCTTATCCCAATCAGCTTCTACTTCGGCTTGCCTTGTTCCAGCATATGCTTCTAAATCTTTTGCTTTTTTTCTGCTTTTTTTAAAGATTTTATTAAATGCCGCATCACCTGCTTGTGCCTCGGTTATTGGTAGTTTTACCAATAGAGCTCTTGCTTCTGAGACTAGCTGTTTAGCTTTTGCGTTATTTTTTTTGCTCAATGCTGTTTCAGCTTTATGGATTGCTGCTGTTGCTTGTTGTAGATCCTTTAAACGGTAAGTTACCATCACATCATATAAAGAATTTACGACGTTATATCTTTTTTTAGATAAATTAACGTCAAACTTTACAGCTGCACCAATTGAAGAGTCTTTAAAAGGATTAGGAAAATCCTTTGGAGCTTTTGCATAAGTTTCTGGATTTACAGGTAATCTTCGGATTTTTGGATCAAGAAGAATTTCTTGACCTTGCGTTGATAACAAGAAATCAACAAAAAGCTTAGCATACTTTTCGTTAGGAGCATTTTTAATCACCCCAATATTTGCCGGAACTAATGTTGTAACTTTAGGATAAATAAATTCTACTGGAAAACCTCCGCCAATTGAAGATAGTCCAAAGAAATCAATTACAATACCAATTCCAAAATCTCCGCTATTAACTCCATCTGGAACACCAAAACTTTTTGCAGTTACTGTTTTAAAATTACCAGACATATTAATAATTTCGGCCCAGCCTTTGTTCCAACCTTCTCCTTGCAAAATAGTCTCTACTGTCAAATGAGTAGTTCCTGATCTAGATGGTGAACTCATTCCAGTGTGACCATAGTAAACTGATTTAGTTAAATCATTCCATTGTTTAGGTTCAGGAAGTTTGTTCGCTTTCATGTATCTTGTGTTCCACATGATGCCGTATCCTGCAGCTGCAAAACCCGTATAATAACCATCAGGATCATTAATTGGATAAGAGCCCACTTTTGCAGGGATTCCTTTTATAGATGAAGTATATTTAGTTAATAACTTATCTCCTTTTAGCACTTCAAACGCATCTGGCGCTGAAGCCCAAAAAAGATCTGCGCTATTATTGGCCTTTATTTCTTGAACATACTTAATTCCAGCATTTGTACTTTTTCCTAGAATCTCAACTTTAACCCCAGGATTTTTCTTTTCAAAAGCAGTTTTAAATTTTTCAGTTAAATCTTTTGGAAAAGAAGTAACAATAGTTAATTTATCCGCTGCCGCATAAACATTGGTAGCAAATAAAACTGCTATTAAAGCAGTTATGATTTTTTTCATTTATATATTCCCCTATTTTATTTATAAAAATTATATTTAATAAATATTAATTCAAAAATAATCTATCTCAAAGCCGAGAATGCACAATTAAAAGTTGTATAAAAAATTACTATCCTTATTTTTTTATCCATATACTTTTATCAAAAAAGCTCCTGCAAAAATTAAAAGTGAAGAAAAAAAACCAACGAGACCCATTTTTTCTTTTAGAAAAAAAACCCCGTAAATACTAGCAAATAGTATGCTTACTTCTCTTAGGGCAGCAACTGAAGCGACATTTGAAACAGAAAATCCATAAACTGCGGGAAAGTAAGAGTATATACTTAGTATTGACGCAAAAAAAATAGAATTAAAATGATTTTTAATAAAATTAAAAGTTAAATAACTCTTTTTTAGAAAAACAAATGACATTAAATTGAAGGCAAAACCATCTAAAATGAAGTAAGTAAATAAATACGAAACAACATTTGAAGCTCTTGCACCCAAAGAATCTACAATTGTATAAAGGGTAATTGTTAATGCGACTAATAAAGAATAAGAAAGACCCTTAAAATTTATTTTTTTAAATTTTCCCTCAGAAAAGATTAACAATAAAATACCGGCGCATAATACAATAATAGAAAATTTATTTTGAATATTTAATTCCTGATCTAAAAAATAAGGTGTTAAAAATAGAATAATTAATGATGGAGAACCTCTTGCTATAGGGTAGCCATAAGACAAACCTGAATTATCATATGTTTTACAAAGAAAAAATTTATAAAAAACATGAATAAACAAAGTCAAAAATAAATATGGATAAGCAGAATGAGGCAGGGGCTCTATAAAAAATAACAACGGTAATAAAATAATACTTCCAATTAATGTAAAGGATCTTGTAAATAATATTTTATCAATTGAATTTTTTAATAAAATATTCCAAGCCACATGACAAAAGGCTCCTGATAAAATAAAAAAAAATAATAATGTTTCCAAATATTTATGAACCTATTAAAATTTTATTTAATGAATTTAAAACCAAAAAAACCATTGGGTATAATTATATAATGAATAGCTAGGACAATTGCTACAGATACAGTTAAACCTACAATCATTTTTAAAAAATCCTTTCCAATAATTGGAAATGCATATTTGAAGTGATAGTCCTTATTAACTGATGCAATCGCAAGCTCTCTTCCACATAACAATCCGACAAATACCCAGGTAGTTGACATCGGTAGATCATTTAATTCTTTAAAATAATATAGGACGAACGCATAAATTACGTCAATGATCGCAGCTGATCTTGCATATCTTGTTCCAGTTTTGTGCAGAACAACGTCTTGGATATGACCACCTTTGGTGTAAAAAAGATAAAAAAGTAAAATAGTAAAGTAAGCAAGGACAACGATAAGTAACCAGGGCTCTAATTTTCTCGGAAGGTATACTGCAATATTTGCAACATCATGCATCAACCAAGTGCTCCATAATAGCGCCGAAGTGCACCACTTGATATTTCGCCAAAAAGCTCTTTGGGCATCATTTTCAATATGGTCTTTTTTCTCATTAATAAATTTTGCAATGACAATCCAACAAGTGTAAGCAAAGACAGCGGCAACTCCATAACCAACTATGCTTTTTAATAACATTTTTTCTAAAACTACTGTGGAAGCAAAAGCCGAAAGAACTAAAAAAGTAGTTGAAACAGGAATTCCTTTTTTAGTTAAAA
>Ga0181563_10002355_pt1 | contig 18308 bp, 26 predicted proteins | sample 011ome_25_FD_133759 | JGI IMG/M metagenome (GOLD analysis project Ga0181563, IMG submission 133759) | Coastal salt marsh microbial communities from the Groves Creek Marsh, Skidaway Island, Georgia - 011512CT metaG (megahit assembly) | ecosystem: Environmental > Aquatic > Marine > Intertidal...
ATTGCATCTGGATCAATAAAGCGTCCAAATCTTAGCGTAGTAATAGCTGTCTGTGCTGTAATACCGGTTGTAATGTCAATGTATTCTTGTCCGCTTGGCAGACTGTATGTGTTTGTAATATCAAATACACCGGTTACTCCGCCGCTCCACGTTGCACTGTCTGCTGTTGGAGTTCCTGTCCAGCCATTACTTGCAATGCCGCTGGCGCCACCGGAGTTATTGTTGGTGTATGCTATGCCATCAACGTTAACTGTAAACCCATCAAATGGTGCTCCAGGTGTTAAGTAGTCTCCTTGCTCACCATCAGCTGGGAATGTTCCTGTACCTGTGCTATCGTATTGTAGTCCCGGGCGTGTGTTACCACCTGAACCAAATGTACCTGTTGTTTCGTTAACTCCGGCTTTTACATATTCGTTTTGTATGATTACATTGTCTGCCAATGCTGTAGTAGATAGAAGCGCCGCCACGACACTTGCAATAATTTTCTTTTTCATTTGTTACCCTCGCTTAGATGCATAAAGAATCTCACAACTTTATGCTATATACTATTTAATTGTTTTCACACTTTGAATAACTACATGGATTAAGCATACGATCCCATTGCGGGCCTACGTTTTCCCAGTAGTCTTTGCCTGCAGGCGCAGCAATTGCATACAGCATACAAAACAGTCCTGCTACCATTATTAAACTAATCTTCCACATCACGGTTATCCCATGGTGCAGTTTCGTAGCATCCTGCTGGTAGTTTGTCTTTGTAGTTTACCCAAGCCTTCATACCCTTGTCATTCATTTCAATGCCAGCACTTTCAAATGGCATTTCTCTAGGTTTGCCCCAGCAACGATTTAAACTTTGTCCTGGGAATCTGTATCTTGGATTGTGTTTTAAGAAGTCACGTAGTTCAGCAAGTTCTTCTGCTTCTTTGCCTTGTTTCCAATCTTGATAACACGCCGCAGCTCTATTATAATTGTCTGTACTATCAATACAGGCTTTTATTATATTGTTGTTTTGGTTGGCATGAACCGGAAGTGTAAACAGACAGAGTGCGACTGTTGCTATGATAGCCCTCATTGTATTGCCCTTCTGCAGATGCCCTAATATCTGCACATATATTTAGTCAAAAAAATAGGGGCGCCCTCGAACCCCTAGGTAGACCTCACGCTCTACTATATGTATTTAATACTATAGTTGCATATATTATGTACACACTTAACGTTGCTGGATATCAATAGTGTTACTACCAACGCCGACACGGTAGTCGTACGCTGCTTCGTCGCCTTGTTCTACGTTTAACGTATAACCGTAATCGTTGTGAAGATATAAATCTATACGATTTTCTACACTTGCATCTTCTCTTGTTACGTGGTACTTATCTCCTTCAACATCAAAGAAGAAACCTGTCTTTTCATCATAGCCTGTTTGCTGTGCAACCATTAGCTGTTCATTCTGTTTATCGAGCTCATCTCTAAACAGTTCTGCTAGTGCAGCATTAAGTGCATCAATCATATCTACTAATAGTTCACGTAGATAATAGTCTGCACCTTTGTCTAGTTCTGTTACCCATATGTTTTTTATATCATCACCTAGCACATCTTTATCTAATGCATCAAACTTTAAGAAGTCTATGGCTAGAAAGTCTGTGCTAGTTTGTTGTTGCTCTAGTATTTGCTCTGCTTCTACAATAGGATCTACTCGTCTTACAATAAGCATGCCGGTTATCTGCGGTTCTGTGAGGTCCACAACAACAGGCTTACTTGGAGGACTTGAAAGGCTTGTTACTCTAGTCATTTGAAAGGCCTGGTTCATAATAACAGTTCCTGCATCATTTTCTACAGAAATCTCACCTACTATGCAATTACCATTTGAATCACAGCTTGGAAGGAGGGTTACATATGATTCGCCAATTTCGTTTACTAGCATATTAAAGTCTGTGCCGCGAACTGAGATAGTTGCAGTTGGAGTGCGTAGTCTTACTTGTTGTCTGCTGTTCTTTGCTATTTGTCCACTTGCATATCGAACAGCACCTAATGTTGCTCGTACATCTAAGCTACCTTTGCCAGTGCTGGGATCATAAACAAACTCGTCGATTACTACACGACTGTTGTCAATAACGTCTAGTCGTGTTTCATCAACAAAGTCTATTTGCATACGACCTTTTGTAGTTTCAGCAACATCCATCTGCTGTATTTCTACACCTACACTATTACCAACAACATCGTTGTCGCGTTTGATAACGCCGCTGCCGTCTAGAGTAGTTACAGTGCCAATGTTAGCTGCCACTGCTGAGGCAGTAGTCAAGAATGCGGATATGGCCAAGATTAGTATTCGCATACTAGTCTTAGTCTTGTTGTGTAATGTCTATTACACTGCCATTGGTGTTAGTATCTAATACTACAGTTTTGTCACTTACACCGCTCTGTGTAATAGTAACAACATTTGCACTACCTGTTAGATCTAAATCAACAGTGTGTCCGCTTGTGCCACCTGAGATATCTAAATCAACAATATTACCGCCATTACTTGTAGTTAGACTTGCATCGTTTGCACTTGTAATTGCTGTTGTGTTTGTTGGTAATGTGTTTGTAATATCAACTGTAATATTTGCCGCTACACCGTCTATGTCAGCATCAATAACGTTGTCGTCACCTGTAACAGTAAATGCTACTGTGCTTCCGCTTGCGTCACTGTTTTCACCAATATAAAACTTATAGGTATTATCATCACCTGTAGTTGTTATATTAAGTGTTACAGCTTCACAGTTTCCGCCGCCAGCTGTACCTGTGCTATCACAAAGCAAGTCTACTGTATTGTAGTCTCCTGTAAATGCCCATGTACCTTTATAACTGTCGCCATTAATAGTTGCTGCTATAACATTGCTATCACCTGTTTGTATAATATCAAATGTCATAAGATCGCCACTTAGCGATACTGGTGCTGCTGCGCCTCCGATTGCGTTTCCGCTACCATCTTGGATAATGTCTAAATCTAAGGTATCCCCTATTTGCTCGATATAGATATCATTCGCCAGAGCTGGTGTCAGAAACAAGACTGTCATCAATGACAATGTCAATGTTTTTAACTTCATTTTGTTTACCCTCCTGGAACTTCCAAAGTCCCTTGTGTTCACCCTCATGAACTAGTTCTACGATACCCTGCTCAACAGCCGCCCTCACAGCATAGTTGACAGGCTCATTAACTGAGAAACCTGTCTCAGTCTCTAATAATCTAGTTCCCATGTCTAGGAATCTAAATACGTCCGCTCCGGACCTGTGGCTTGCAATGGTTTTCTCCGTTGCTATACTCAGTAACACTTTGCCTGTGCTTACTGACACGATACGCATCACCACTGTTACGTTATCGATTCTATATTCTGTACTTGCACCGATGCCTAACCAACTAGCGCCAATGCCTCCGACTGCTACATTGCTGTCATAACCAACAATGCCGCCTTCGAGGATGAGCCCTGCAAAACGTAGTGGCTCTAAAGGAACTGCATCTTTCCCTTGATAGTTTTCACGTGTTTGTCTAATAAGCTGACGTTCTTTAATAAGATTGTCCATACCCACACGTTCTACTACTTCAAACCATTCTCCGTTGCCCACCTCTTGTAAGGCTTTAATAACCCAGGCTTCTGAGCCCTGTGTAACAGCACTGCTCAAATTGCTCACTGTGTCACTGGGTTTACGCTGTCCTGTTTTGTCTGTAAAACTATAAACAGCAATTGTTATTCTTTTTCCGTCTAACTTTGGCACATCTTCTAGTCTCTTTTGTATAGGCGACTCTTGTACTGTAGGCGATATCTGCGTGTCTTCTAGTATTTGTAAACTAGGACCCACAGCACACCCACTTAACAAGGTTGCTGCTAGAATTGTTACTAGTGCTTTCATTAGAAATTAAACTCCCCCGAGGCCGGAATAGTTATTTCTGTTGTTGACCCATCATCACTTATAATAGTTAGAGTGATGTTTCCATCAGCTTTTACCCAAGTAATCTGTGAGCCTTCAATTTCAGCTGTTCCTGTATTAGAACAAGTATCTGAACAATCAGCAAACATCGCATCTACCATTTGCTTAGATAATTGTGCATAGATACGTGACTCTACGTTTTTAAGAAACTTGTTTAGAGTTGTATTTTCAAGCTCGCGCTCTATACGGCGTTCTTCTGCTTCTGCTTTTGCTTCTATATCTGCTTTACGGTTGTGTTGCAGTTGCTCAGTAGAAAGGACGTGCGAACTATAGCCATTGCCGCTAAATCTTGGATTTTTAAAACCCCAAGTTAACTCGTTGGCATAAACACTTGTTGCTGTTAATAAAGCTATTGTGATTAATAGTACCCTCATAAGACTTCCCTCCACTAGTATTTAGTGGATCCCAGGAAGTTTATTATGTAGTCGGTGAATTAATCAGTTACTGAAAAGCTCATTTTAGCTTTTTTAGGATCGTTTGCACTGGCTTTACTGTATAGTTTTACATTGCCTGTAGCCATTTCTACATTTGGCCAAAGTATGTCAAACCCTAGTATTGCACCTTTTGGTCGGGCAAAGATTTGGATAAAGTTTTTCTGCAAGATTTCTCTTCCCATTGATTCAAACTGCGGAAGTGCATTGCGAGAATTAACAGCATTAACAATATCTTTAGTAATAATATAATGTATAAGGCCGCCTGGAGTAGCTGTTTCAGAGAATCTAGCAAAAGTTTTATCTACAAGTCTAACAAGTGGATGATACTTTTCAGGTAGCTGCTGCCAATCATTTTTAGTATATTTTCTATCCATAAATGATTCTAGCTCTGCTATATCTTTGTTAGATAACGGAAGTATACTACTAATAGTTTCATTAATACTGTCAGGTGCTACTTCGTGCAATTTATTAATGCCTAGGAACGGTTGTTGTACTGCACTTGCACCTTGCATAGTTTCTACAAACCCTACTTCTGCTGCGTAGCGTTTGCTTCCTAATAAGTTTTTAGGAATCTTTAAACTGTTTAGACTTGGAGGTGCGCCCATCTTGCCGCCTTTAGAACTAATAAGAATCATGTTACCAGTTTCAGCGTTTTCAAAACTACCAATGCTATCGCCTAGTGCAAAATTACTTTGCTGTGGGAAGTTAATAAAAATACTATTAATATCTTTTACGCCCAAGTGTTCAAGCCATTGATCTCTAGTTGTAAAGTTTGCAGTTTCACCGATTAGTGCAAGTACTCCTAAGTATTCTCCTGCATAGTCTCTTACTGCTGGCTTAAATTCTTCTGGAATATTTTTAAACTGTGGATCATCACCTGCTTTAATTTGCTGAGCCATGCCAATGATAACTTTGCCAATTTCTTGTTTTTGTAGTACAGGATTATTAATAACTTCGTTAAACACTTGAGGAGCAGGAAATCTTTCGTCTGCAAAAATATCACTAGGCTTAACTGCAAAAGTTTCTTTAGCAGAAATGTTGCCGCCTATGCCTGTTTTCATATCATCTGATTTAAACAGTACACTTACTAATACAGATACTTTTTTAGCTTGAAGTGATTGTTGCGCTTGCTGACTTAATTCGGGAATGTTTGCATCAACTATTTGCATTAGCGCACTAGGACCCATTCTTTGAAATTCAGCCTGTAGTTGTGTAGCGTCTTGTTGTTTTAAATTTTGAATGTCAGCTGCACCTAACTGTTGCTCTTGCTCACCAGGTTGCAACATATAGCCTGTAATTTTATCTTTTCTAGAATTAACTTGTTGGCCAGGATCAGGAATCAGCATACCTCTTTCACCTGATTTACCTACTGCAAATCTATGATTTGGATCTTTTAATAATTGATTTACTGCTGGCAAATATTTGTCATCAGTTACGCTACCCAACATAGCTTCTACAATTTTGAAATCGTTATATCTCATCAGAACTTCCTATTGTTTAGTGTATTTATGCTATATCAGGAAACAGCGCATCACGACAGAATAGTTCAACATCCTCTTCAGGCAATCCTAAACTTTTCATTACATTTGCAGTGTGCGGATTTTGACGTTGATTTTTAGCATAGTAATTTTGAGCAGCAATAACAAGGCTACTATCACCAAACCCATTAAATTCTGATACTTCTTGCATATAAGCACGTAAATTATCAAGGGCTAAATTAATAATAGCAAGTGCCTCTTCTTCAGTGTTTACGTTACCTGCGGCAAGCATACTATTGCTAAAGATGTTCTGTGCCCATTCTGGTAATTCACGTTTCTTTTTAGGAATAAACTCTGCTACACTATCAGCATAGCCGTCCATCATAGGATGATCAAGTGTAGCACTTGCACTAAAGTCAAGGAATGCACCTGTCATCTTATTTTTGCCCGCAATAACGTCAAAGCCAAAAATAGGTGCATCGTTGTTTAGTTGTGGCATTACTGTGCAATGCATCATCCATAAGCCTTTTGACTCACGTGCATCTACTACATCAATGTGACATCTACGTACACTATCGTTGTGCCAAGTACGATTAACCCATGTCTCACTATTAAAATGAGTTAATCCTTCTTCTTGGTATTCTTCAGCATATTCATCAAATATGCTTATAATATCATTCTGACACTGTATCAGATGATTCCAAATAATGCTCAATGTCTAACTCCATAAGTTCTTTAAATAAATTAGTCGCGCTTTCAAATACATACTTTGCTTCGTCTGCCATATTGTCATTTGTCTTTGCACGTATTGCTTCTTTAACTTCATTAATGTCGCCGTCAAATTTATACATACGGCCTTCACCAGGAACTTTACGAGCAATCATTTGTCCACCACTCAGGTCTCCCATGTGTAGTACATATATGTGTGCCATAATTGCATCTGGATCTGTCATTATTCCTCTCATGTGTTCAATGTACTCATGCGTACTTGGCACTAATGGTGGAGGATTATCGTTATCAGTCCATAGTTCTAAGAAGTCTTGCTCAATGCGCATTTTACGAGACACTCCTGGAGGTAGATCAATAAAAATACCATTAACTGCGGCCATAGCTTCTAAGATATCATATTTCTTATGTTGATTCCATAAGTACGTAGCGTAGAAAGCTGGATTAATATTTCCGCTCATTAATACTTTTACAAATGCCTGTCTTTCGGCATTCGTATGTTGTTCTTTTGTTAATTCTTTTAAGTTGCTCATTCTTTATCTAACCTTAGTTGTAGCGGAAACCCACGGTCTCTGCTTGCATTTATACTTTCAACAGTTTTTTGTTCTGCTATTTCATATGTATATATGCCAACTAGTGCCGATCCATCGTTATGAATGGTTAATGTTATTTTTTCTGCTGTTTCTTGTGAATGATTAAAGACTGTTTTTAATACATCAACGACCCACTCCATTGGAGTAGTATCATCGTTAAGCATTATTACTTTATATTTAGACGGCTCTTCAGCTTTTCTTTTAATCTTTTCATCAATCTTAATTTCTTCAGCGATGCCTGTGCTCATAATATTTTTCCTAATTTAAAAATGGGGGAGATATTTCACTCCCCCAAGACTGCATTACTTGCTGTCGTTTTCAATTGCTTCGTGTACTGCACCTGAGTAATCTTTAATAGCGATTTTCTTAGGTTGTAGCTCTTCTGGTACTTCACGCTTGAGATGAATGTTTAGCATTCCTAGCTCAAGTGTAGCACCTTGTACTTCTACGTGATCTGCAAGTGTAAACTCTCTACGGAAGTTGCGTCCGCCAATACCCTTGTGTAGGTATTTGACTTCTTCGTCTCCTTTAGGAGTAGTTCCTTCGATCTTTAATTGATTACCGTCTTTAGTAATATCTAAGTTATCCATACCGAAGCCAGCAACCGCAAGAGAGATCATATACTCGTCTTCGTTGATCTGTGCAATGTTGTATGGAGGATACCCTGTACTTGCGCTATTTGCAAATCTTGATTCCATTTGATCAAATAGTCTATCAAAGCCAATAGTAGCTCTGTGTAGTGAAGGTAGGTCTAGAGTTGTTAGTCTTGTCATTTTATTTCTCCTTTAATAAGCAAGATTAATTGTGCGACCCTAACGGCATCGCACAATTATTTATCACCGATGTATTACATCATTCCCATGCCTGGATTCATTTCTGCTTTATCTTTTGTTGGTACATCTGAAATAGCACATTCTGAAGTTAGCAATAGACTTGCAATACTTGCAGCATTTACTAATGCAGTTTTAGTAACTTTAGTTGGATCAATAATACCTAATTCAATCATGTCACCGTATTCGCCGGTTGCAGCATTGAATCCATAATTATCAGAACCTAACAAAATGTTATTAACTACTACATCTGCACTATCACCTGCGTTGGATGTAATCTGACGCAATGGTGCTTCGACTGCACGAAGTACAATCTTAATACCTGCATCCTGATCAGCATTTGCACCTGTGATTGTGCCTGCGTTTTGCTTTGCACGTAGAAGTGCAACACCGCCACCTGCTACAATACCATCTTCAACTGCTGCACGAGTTGCATGAAGTGCATCGTCAATACGATCCTTCTTCTCTTTCATCTCGACTTCTGTAGCAGCACCGACTTTAATTACAGCAACTCCGCCGTCAATAGCAGCAAGACGTTCCTTTAGTCTTTCTCTATCATATTCAGAATCTGTTGTTTCGATCTGAGATTGAATTGCAGAAATTCTTGCAGCAATTGTTTCTTTTGTGCCTGCGCCGTCGACAATAATAGTATTGTCTTTAGACACTTCAACACGAGCTGCGTTACCTAAATGCTCTTCAGTTGCTTTTTCAAGAGTAAGACCCATGTCTTCTGAAATAACAGTTGCTCCAGTTAAGGTTGCAATGTCCTGTAGAACTTCTCTACGTCGATCACCAAAGCCTGGCGCTTTAACAGCACATGCTTTAATAATGCCGCGAGCACTATTTACAACTAGAGTTGCAAGTGCTTCGCCTTCGATGTCTTCTGCAATAATTAAGATTGGCTTACCGTGCTTTGCTACTGTTTCGAGCAACGGAACGACATCACGAATATTTGAAATTTTCTTTTCTACAATCAAAACAAACGGAGCTTCAAGCTCTGTAATTTGTTTGTCCGGATTATTAATAAAGTAAGGTGACAAATATCCACGATCAAACTGCATACCTTCGACAACTTCAAGTTCGTCTTGAAGGCCTTTGCCTGACTCGACTGTGATAACACCATTCTTACCGACACGCTCCATTGCATGTGCAATCAAATCTCCGATAGTAGTATCACTATTTGCAGAGATAGAACCTACTTGTGCAATCTCTTGCTCTGTTGAACAAGGCTTTGACAAGTTGTCAAGTTCTACAACGAGTGCCGATACTGCTTTATCGATGCCGCGTTTGATGTCCATTGGATTCATACCAGCAGTTACGTACTTCATACCTTCAGTAACAATGCCTTGTGCAAGTACTGTTGCTGTAGTAGTACCGTCACCTGCATCATCTGCTGTGCGACTTGCTACTTCTTTGACCATCTGCGCACCCATGTTCTCAAGTGCATCTTCAAGTTCAATTTCACGTGCAACACTTACGCCGTCTTTAGTAATTGCTGGGCTACCCCATTGTTTTTGAATTACTACATTGCGTCCTTTAGGACCTAGTGTTACACGTACTGCGTTTGCAAGTGTGTTAACACCTGCTACTAGTTTGGCGCGGCCTTCCGCACCGAATGTTACATTCTTTGCTGTCATTATTTTCTCCTTATTCTACGATTGCTAAAATTTGATCTTCAGTTAAAATTAAATGGTCTTCATCATTTACTTTAACTGTTTGGCCTGCACCTTTAGTAAACATTACTGTATTACCTTCGCTTACTACTAACGGCACAACTGTTCCGTCATCAGTAACACGCCCAGTTCCTGCACTTACAACTGTGCCTTTGACTGGTCCTTCTTTAGCGTTGTCTGGAATAAAAAGGCCTCCAGCAGTTTTAGTTTCTGCATCAGCCGGTTTAACGAGAATGCGATCTCGAATTGGATTGATTTTCATTTTTTCTCCTTGTTAAGCAAGATTAATTTGAGCCCTTTCGGCGCTCAATTTTATTTACCAACAGTATTTGCTTCATAAACACTGTTGTGAGTTTGTGTACAACGAATAAATGTTGTACATTTTGAGAGGTTCTTAAGTGTCACTGCACCTGCGTAAGTACAAGTAGAACGCAACCCACCCAAAATATCTTGAGCAGTACGAGCCACTGCTCCTCTGTAAGGTACAAGAACCGTTCGTCCTTCACTGCTTCGGTACTCCTTTAGTCCGCCGAAATGTTTATCGTTTGCACTTTCACTACTCATGCCATAGAATTGAACGAAACGTTTCTCTTCAATTTTATGTTTACGCTTTTCTAAATGATCTAAGACTTCGTATTCTATTTCATTTGTTTCGTAGAACTTAGTAATAACTTCACCACCGCCTTCATCGTGTCCGGCAAGCATACCGCCTAGCATTACAAAGTCAGCGCCTGCAGCGAAGGCCTTAGCCACATCACCAGGGCAAGTGCAGCCGCCGTCTGCAATAATATGGCCGCCAAGACCATGAGCAGCATCTGCACATTCGATGACCGCGGACAGTTGCGGATACCCAACCCCAGTTTGGATGCGAGTAGTACATACACTACCAGGCCCAATGCCAACTTTAACAATATCGGCTCCAGCAAGAATAAGTTCCTCCGTCATTTCGCCTGTTACTACATTTCCGGCGATGATTACAATGTTTGGATAATTTTGTCTAAAACGTGCTACGAAGTCACGGAACCTGTTGCTGTATCCATTAGCAACGTCAATACAAACATACTTTAGATTACCATCTGCTTGTTCGTACACTTGTTCAAACTTTAGCAAATCTTTATCAGTAATACCAATGCTCATTGCTACGTGATTGGTACGTTCATACATATCCGAGTTAAAATAGTCTACAAGCTCGCTTACACTGTAAGTTTTAACTAAGCAGGTAAACATTCCGCCTGTTGCAAGTACGTCTGCCATTTCAAATGTGCCAACACCGTCCATGTTAGCAGCCATAATAGGAACGCCTGTAAAATGTACATCGTCAATAACATCTTCCATTTCATAGGCTTCAAAGTTGCGAAACTTATATTTACGTTCTAGGTCAACGTCTTTACGACTACTTAGTGTTGAACGTTTAGGACGAATCAACACATCTTTGTAGTCTAATTTTACATCATTATCGATGCGCATGTTTACCTCTTATCGTTTAGATTTATTATGGTTTGAAGGTTGCTCCAACTCCATAGTACGTTGTTTTTTCTTCCAGCGAGCGATACCAGCAGCTTTTGCTCTTTTACGCTTTTCACTAGGCTTTACATATTCTTGGCGCTCACGCACTTCTTGAATAATGCCTGCTTCTTGTACTTTCTTTTTAAAGAGCCTTAATGCTTTATTAAAGTCTCCGTTTCTTACTTCAACCGTTAGACCAGTTGTTTTACTGTCTTTGTTGTAGCTATTGTTTCTCAAGTTTTCCTCCTAGGATGTTTGTAAGGTAATCTAAATCGAATATTTGATTCCTACTGATTATATTATAATACGTATCACCGCCTTTTGTCAACCAATATGTTTTATCTTTTGATAAAAAATATCCAGTTAAGTCTTTAATTTTACTCGGACTATTGTCTAAGTCTAAAATTACAATGTCTGCTTTATGAAATACAGAGACAAGCCATTCAACGCTGTCATCTTTTTGTTCATAAAGATATACATGAAATCCGTTATCAAATTGGGCTAATAAATTTTGAAATTGCTCTTTAACAATTTTACTTGGGTGTACTAATAAAAAACTAAATTCAGTAGTGTTCAGTATGTCAGGTGATGTAATTACTTTAATATCACTCATTCTTTCCTCGAATATTTTTCCATATTGTAGAGTTTTGTTGCTCTTCGTTTTGTATATATCCTTCTGAGGATTCCGAAGCCGGTAATGCTGATGTTGTCTTTGTTACTTGTTGACCGTTATCTTTCATAATATACGGTTTCTTTTCTAAATAATCTTCCCAGGGCAATTTATCTATTTTGCCTTCAAGGTAGAGGTCTTTAAAAAACTTTAAACTAAGAGTAGGGTTTTCTGTTTTCCAAGACTGCTTTGCACTAACCCATTCTTCGTTAGATTCAAGGTCTTCTAAATCTTCTTTAGACAGTCGTAGAGTTTCAGTTACTTCTCTTTCTTCTTCTGCAACCACAACTGGATCAGCTTCATCTTGTGCTTCAATTGTTTTGCTGGACTGTGCTTCAAACAGGCTTGTATCAACTTGCTCTGTCTCTTCTGGATCTTCTGGTCTATCGTCTTCACTCTGTGTTTCCTCGCTATTAAACATCCATCCAGGCGGATGTGGATCACTTTCAGGCACAGAAGTGCTAGGTGTAAATCCAGGATTGTCAACTATGCGCTGTGCTCTTGCTTGCTCGTATTGCCGAAGCCAACCACCGTTGTCATCTTTGCGTCTGCTGAACTCAAAGGTATATTGGCTTGCTATTAGCAATAAGACTGCTAGCGGGTCAAATACAAATATAATTATAATAATGACCCAACGAACTGCTTCCTCAAGCATATTAGTATCTGCTGTTTCACCGTAGATAAACTCAGCAATGTATTTGATTGGACCTACTTCTGCTTCTAGTTTACGATACTCTGACTCAACTTGAATCTTTTCTTGTGTTAGCGTGTCAATCTCAGATGACGCTGTTTGAATACGTGCATTTTGATCGTCGATGCTCGTTTGTATTTGTGATGAGTTATCAGTCTTGCCAATGTTCTGACGTAGTCTACTAATTAGTCTGTTAGAATCTGCAATCTGTGTTTCAACTGTAGTACGTAGGCGCTTGATTTCTTCTGCGGCTGCACGAGCTTGCGGATTATTGGTTGCTTGTTCTATTTTAGTTAACAAGGCTGCACGGTCTTGCTGTCTAGCATCTTGCCATTCTCTAAACTTAGCGGCAGTGTTAGGACCAAATGCTCCGTCAGCTTTTGCACCAACCATCTGTTGTGCTCTTTTAATGTCGCCAGCATCAATGTAACTTTGCAATTGTGCTAGTGCAGTATCAACTCTAGCAAGCTCATCTTGAAATAGTTTTCCTTGACTGTCAATAATACGTTGCTGTTCATCAATTGCAGGCTGAACACGCTCATATGCCTTGTCAATTCGTTCTTGTTCTGCATTAATTTGTGTTTGAATATTTGCGTCACTGCCTGTACCAGTTGACTCTAATTTTCGTATTTCGTTTTCAGCACGACCTACTATTGCTATTTGACGATCAATCTCTTTTTGCAGAACTTCTGCTCTTGCAACACTTTCTGTACTTGCAGATGTTTGTTCAATGTGTGCTTTTGATAAGAAACCAAAGATGCCCATGCTCGTAATAAGCATGAGTACAACAACAGCAATACTAAGATAACCTTTTAGCCACCATGTTGCTTGTTTCCAATAACGGTGTAACCAAACTGCTGTTACTAGTTTGGATACTTCAAGTACTCCACCCATAATCATAATGGGAAGAGCTGCGGCCGCAAAGATAGCAACAAGCCCTGCAACGCTGTAGTAAATAGCTACGGCACTAATTGATAGTGCCGTTATTAATGTTAATAAACCTAAAAGCATAGTTATATATTTACCCTATTTTTATCTGTCATAAAATAACCACTTATTATTTTTAGATAAACAAGCAGTATCTTGCCAAGAGGTTGATTTGCCTTTATAAGAAACTGTGTTAGTTAGTGTATGACAGAGGTTAGGTTGAATCATAGTTACTCTAACAGTACCATACGCAGTTTTAGTATTCCAATTACATGCTTCGCCTGGATTGCCGTTATCTAACATCATATATACACATTGCTCGTGTTCTTGTCTAGCATCTTTAGGAACACTGTATGCAGTCTTGTTACCTAAATTGTATACCAAAGCAATCATGTTGCTAGGAGTTTCGTAGTTATCATAAGTATTAACAGATCGACCAGCATAATACGATCCTGAGGAACTACACCCTGTAACACTAGAAGCTACTAAGAGGGCGCCAATTATTTTTTTCATCACGACAAATATATCCTCCATACGTTTTTACTCGTCCATTAACAACATCTTGCCGCTGCCAAGGTCTGCAATTCTTAGGATCAACCCCTACTAGCTTTGCTCGCTTTAATGGATCATCAGAGCATTCTAACCGAGTTGAACTATTGACCGTAGCATTATTTTCTATATCGACAGTTTCGTTTGTATAACAATACGGTTCTTGTGCTACTGTAGTTGCAGGCGTACTAGAACAACCTGCTAGTAGACTAACCGTTGTTATGCTGAACGCTAGATACTTTAGCATTTTTTGCCTCTTGGATTAACCGATCAAATACGTCTAGTGGCATTTTAATACGAACATAAGTGTGTACACGGCCAGTGCCTGCTAATTCATACATAAACCGCTTTACCTCTAAGTGTTCACGGATTACTGTATCTTGCACACTATGTTCTACAACTGTTCGTGTAGTTCGAGAATCATTTGTAATATCAACTACTGTAGAACTATTTACTGTACCGTTAATACGTTCAGCAAATCCTTTTACAGCAAATGCATATGCTTGTGCTTCACTTGCTTGCTCATATTTGCTTTCACCCATGCCACAGGCGTATGCATACTTGTCTTTCCAAAATAAGAAGCCTTCAGAGCCAATTTGCTCGCAGTCTGCATACCATTTTGGGTTTGCTTTAGTTTCTCGTACTTCAATCTCTTGCATCGAACTACAGCCTGCAAGTGTTGCAAGTCCTGTAGCTAGTACTAGTGCCTTAATTGAGCCTTTCATTATCGTTTCCTTTACGGTTTCGTTTAACATATATCTTATTATACATGAATTGATAGTGATGTCAATACTTTTTGGTAAAACTTATTCCCAACGATAAAAGATATGTTCGCCAATTCTACCAATCAGTGTCAAGTCTTTTGCCCAGCGAGGATTAACATATGTTGCATGATAATGAGTAGCACCTTCTGTAAGTCCGCGATACTTGCCGTCTTCGATCATTTGGTATGCAAGAAACTGTGCTTTAAACCAAGAATCTCCGCTAGCAGGCCAATCACTCTTACCATCACAGTACCAACTAAACTGACAAGCATTACGTTTCATACTGCCGTCTGCGTTCGTTTTACCTTGATGCACCACACCGCAGATTGTATCTGGATAGCGGCGGTCCTTAGTGCGATTCATTACTACGTTTGCTACTGCTGCCATATCAGCTAAATTACTGCCGCGGCTTTCGTAGTAGATATTTTGTGCTAGGCACCAATGTTGTGGATGTGACTCTGCTGTAAACAACTGTGCTTTAGCTGCTGATGCAGAGGTGGCTGAAGCCAAGGCTAGAAGTAGCCCAATTAGATATTTTTTCATAATTTTTCCCTCGTGATTTATTTAGCGGCGCATACTTGCTATTTCTTTGGCTTGCTCTGTTCCTCGCATGACGGGGACTGCGTTTGACTTGTGCATTGTTGCGATTCCAACGATAAGGTCTCCTGTGTATTTTTGACTTTCTCGTTTTGCACAGGCGCCAGGTATTGTGTTCGACGTCTCGAGGCTTGGATATTTCTCTGTGTGGCGCTCATACGGTTGGCTCGACGCATAAGATGTAAACTCCTTTTCTTCTTTTTTGCGGATAGGGGGTTTGCCTTGTCTGTAGGCTAGATAATCTTCAAATGTATTCCACTGAAGACTGTGCATATTGTTGCGGCGCATACGTTTGTTGTATTGACGCCATTCGAGTTGTAACTCAGATAGTTGATTTTGTGTTAGTTTCTTTGCTTTGGGCTTTCGAGTATTAATCATAGAAAGACCTCTTGCTAATGACATAGTCATAAAAAACTCCTGCTTAGTTACAATATACATATACTATAGCAGGAGTTTAGCTAGAAGTCAATCTATTTTGGTGAAAGAAACTTTAAATTATTATACCATTGTATGTCATAATCATACATATCTTTTATAGCATCTAGAAGATAAACTTTTATTTCTTCATCTAATGTTTCCCATACTCCGGCGTATTCTTTTGGATCCCTAAAAGGATTAAAGGTCTCTTCACCTAAGAAATACGGACGTATGTCTTCCATTTTTAGATACAACCAATTTTCATTATACAACGAAGGTAAATGCATCTTTGGCCAAATACTTTGAAAGTTAGTGTGACCATCGTAATGGCATGTAAATTTTGATAAAGCAAAATAATTATCAATCCAGTCTTTAGATATGTAACTATTAATCCAATTACTAAACTCAAGTTGAGAGTAATTGAATCTATACATGGGCTTGATATATTGTTTGTCAAACCAACTCATATATCGAGTTAAAGGATCTCTAACTATTTGAATAACATCATATGTCAGTTGTTTATTTGTAAGCGAATGCCCATTAACAGGAACAAGGTTGTCAATCTTTGTTTCAGTTAAATGCCGAAAGTACTTAGTACCTCCGGCATAACTTAGTAAAACAAATTTTTCATTTTTTTGATCTAAGTAAAGTCTGTTCATAACAGAGTATTTACTTTAATGATTATTTGCCTTCCATTAAGCTGACTGCTTTTTCATAATCTGCACGATCAACAATACCTTCGTTTAGAAGACGCTCACGGTTAATCATGTGCTGTGCTTGTACGTCATCTTTTGATCCGCCGAAGTAAGGAACACAATGTCCTTCAGCAATCATAACTTCAGTAACTAGTTTACCATCTGGAGTTTTGAAGTCGCCTAAGATACGTCCAAACTTGCCACGCATGTCTTCGCCGTTCTTTTCTTCAGTAGTAACTAGAACTCCTCCATCATGTAGTAGTTCTTTTAGTCTTGCTTTTGCTGCTTTACCAAATAGTTTTTCTACTTCATTTGATGTGCGACTTTCTGGAGTGTCAATGCCCATAATACGAACACGTTCGTCTTTTAACCAGACTCCGAATCCTAAATCAATGTCTACATCGACAGTATCGCCGTCAACTGCTTTTAAGAGTACAACATCGTACTCATTTATTTTTAGTTCGCCCATATTTTTTCCCCTCTAAAGTAATATGCCCATATTATTTAGCCACAAAAAAAGAGCCCTATGGGCTCTCTTTAAGCGAACGGCGTATAGCCTGTCCCGTTTGTTTAGAAGTTGAAGCTAACGCCTACTTCAATCTCGCCACGGTCTTCTGTGTTGAAGTCCCATGATGTTTCACCGTATACCATAGCAGATTCATTGATGCTATATTCTGCACCAAAGTCTAGTGTTGGCTTGTGACCATCTTCCCAGATGTTCATAACTGCAAGGTCGTCGCCACTTGCATGACCTGTTTCGTATACAGTTACAAGTGAGCTAGTGTATAGTGACACTGCGCCAGTAGTATAACGTAGTTCTGGTTCTACAGTTACGTTGTTTGTTTCTGCATCCATTAAGCGGAATGCTTTTGCTTCTGTGTTTAGTGCTAGGCCTGGGATACCTGTATCCAATGCCATTGCTGATGTTGCAGCCATTGCGGCTACGAGTGCTAGTACGAATGTACGCATGTGTGTGTTTTCCTTTTGTTTTTCTTATTGATTGAGCAAGGTGGTTTTTTGCTGCTCACGTATTAGTTATCGTGATAAGACTAGTTCTTGTTTAAGAGTGAACTAGATTTAAATAAAAAGATAAAAGGTGTTACTCGTCTGCAACACTTTTACGCTTATCAAAAGAAAAGCACCCGAAGGTGCTTCTCTTGTTTACTTCTCTGCTAGGAAGTTTTAGTTGTGTGTACCGTTACCGTAGTATGGTGGACGATAAACATCACGACCATCGCCTTGTGCGTTGACGTTACCTGCGGTAGCGCCATAGCCATTAAAGTCACCTGCGGTCTTGCCACGAGCAGTAAAGCTCATTGAGAAGTTTGCTTCACCTTCTGCGTTGCCGTTACCTACTACTTCTCCGTTTGCACTACCTGCACCATTTCCCATTGTCTGACCTTCATTAAAGAAAGCGAATGCTGTTGTTGCGTTTAATACTAATGCTAATGCGATAATTTTTTTCATTTTAAATCTCCTCTGTTTGCTTAAATTGAATTTTCATATCAGTTAGATATGGATCACAACCTGGTCCTTCTAGACGGTTTGCGAGCCACATTTCAAAGTCATCCTTGTCTGTAAAAGTGCGAGTAAACTCTACACTTTTGTCCGGCAGTTCCCTTTTGAACGTTACTACTACTTCGCCTGCCTGTGCGTCTGTAACAAAACCAAACATCACTGTTACAAACATTACAAGTCCTATAAGCATTACACTCAATGCTCCAGGACAATTCTTTTCATTACAACTTGTACCTATCATCATAGTCTCCAAATTTTAGTCATAAAAAAAGGCGAC
>Ga0181563_10002363_pt1 | contig 18289 bp, 13 predicted proteins | sample 011ome_25_FD_133759 | JGI IMG/M metagenome (GOLD analysis project Ga0181563, IMG submission 133759) | Coastal salt marsh microbial communities from the Groves Creek Marsh, Skidaway Island, Georgia - 011512CT metaG (megahit assembly) | ecosystem: Environmental > Aquatic > Marine > Intertidal...
GGCGGAACACCAGAACTCGGTGGCGGTGGAGGCGGCGGTGGAGGCGGTGGAGGCGGTGGAGGCGGTGGAGGCGGTGGAGGCGAAACCGCTGGGCCCGTCAACTTCGCGATTTCCTTCACGACCGTCTGAACGCTTGGCTCGGGAAGTAGCGTCAGATCGATGAAATAGTCCATCGGTAACAGATGGTCATCTAAAATATCCATATCCTCCACTTTCACGCGCACCACGCCGCCGGCGGCGACGAAACCAGTGTGAAACGCGTAGCTCATAATCGGATTGCGTTCGTCGCGTTCATCGTCCCCCGTCCAATGATAAATCGTCACCGTCACATCGCCATCGAGCTGAATCCCAGGTAAACCAACCGATGTGTTCATAAAGTGCCCAGTGGGGACGAGCTCCATGCCTATAGGCACCAGTCCGTGCTTGGTGTTTGCGCCGTACCAATCGGGCGCAAAGCGGCTCGAAAGCGACTTTCCGACAAGATTTCCCCTGACGTGCACCAAAGCATACGGCCTAAATCCACCACGCTCAATACTCAATCCGCCGGCAATCACGAGCCGTTTTAATCGCAACTTCTGACTCGACACTGGACTGAACGCGTCGTTCGCTCGAGCGTCGTCGGCGCGTAAAGCCGTGCGCAAATATTCATTCGCATATCGAGTCTGCGACGCCGTCGGTCTCATGTGTCTATCATCCATCAGTTTCGGTGGCACCCCCGCAAGGTCACGTAATGCATCATCTAAAACCAAATCACCATCGTGCGTATAGACCAATAAACACGCCGCTAAAAATCTCAACATTCTCGGCGCGTCGTGCGCGTCGTTGTCCTCCGCTCTCACGTGCAACGCTACCACATTCGCTTCATCCATCGATAACCAGTTCGCCGCGCTCGAACACGCGCTTAATATCACATCTAAACCTCCCACGAGCCCAGGCGTGCGTCGCCATTTCGCACATAACTCCACGACGGCGTGATTAAACATTTCGTACGCCCGACGCTCGAGCGCCGGCGTCTCGCTCACCGCCACGAGCAACGTCGCACCCGAACCTTGCGCGTCCTCAAGCGCTGCCGCCGCGCGGCTGAGCGATCTCGCATACGCCGCATCATCGTCCGCACCCGTACCGGTGTGCTGGAACGCCAGCACGCGATCGGTGACGTACGTCGGCGCGTCCAAGTACGGCTCTCGTCGACTCGCGTTGGCGGTTGACTTTCGAGACGCCGCGAAGAGTTTCGTGAACGCATCCGTCGATGTCGCACCGGCGGCGCCCGAAGTGGACGTGGATGCGGTCGAGGAACTCGCGGCGCGCGATTCCCCGGCGCCCATGGATGGTTCGCGTGCGCGCGTCGATGTGTGTCGCTCGCGGCGGGTGCGAAAAAGCGCGTCGACGGGACGCGAGTAAAATTTTAGTTGAAATTCGAATTGAAATTGCATGTGGCTACCTATCGCGAGGCAAAATAATGAGAATTGAATTGATAATAGTGATGGTGATGATGATCGACCTCTCGTCGTGCGCGTGCACGTTTATAGCTTGGATGGAATGGCTGTGGTGACGTTTGGGTCGTACATGTGCGCCTTGATGTACGCAAGCCACTCTGCGTGCGTAGACACGTCGCGCGGTGCTGAGCCGAGGCCTTGCGCCACAATCATTTCGCAAATTTCAGCCGTGAGGGCGACGCTGACGTCGCGAATGGCGTTCATGTCTGGGAACAGATGTCCGGCGTCAATTTCGCTGTCCGTCGTGAGCTTGGATAACGCTTCGGCGGCGGCGAGGAACAAATCGTCGGTGACTTGGGATGCACCTGTGAGCGCGGCGGCATATCCGAGCGCAGGAAATACGTACGCGTTGTTTGCTTGGGCTGGGAATACTTTCACGCCATCGCGTTGGCGGGTGACTGGATCGAACGGCGAACCGCTGGCGAAGACGACTTTACCATCCGTCCATCGCATGGCTTGCTCAAACGTACACTCCGCCTTGGAGGTTGGGTTTGACAACGGGAAAATGATTGGGCGTTCGTTCAACGCCGCCATAGCTTTCACGACGTCTTCGTTGAATGCGCCACCGATGGTACTCACGCCAATGAGCGCTGTGGGCTTGATGGCGTCAATCGCGGATAACAAATCCGGCTGGTACTCCACGTCGTGCGCAAACGCCACCTTATGTGGCTGTAAACCGCTCAGTCGGCTCTTACACACCAAACCCTTCGAGTCCATGAAATAGCACCGTTCCATGGCTTGTTTGTGCGTCATGCCAGTCTTTTCCATGGCCATCGCGATTAGCTCGCCGATGCCGACGCCCGCTTCGCCGGCGCCGTAGAATAAAATCTTTTGATCCGCGAGCTCACCCCTGGTGACGCGCAGCGAACTTAACAATGCCGCGAGTGTAATCGCAGCCGTACCTTGAATATCATCGTTGAAGCATGGACCGGTGGTTCTATACTTTTCTAAAATTCTAAACGCGTTGGCGTTTCCAAAATCCTCAAACTGCACTAAACATCTTGGCTGCCACGCCCTGAGCTCGCGCATGAACTCATCGACTAGCGCGTCATACGCCTCACCTTTCAATCGCTCTCTTCGTAAGCCCTTATAATTTGGATCCTTCAACAAGCGCTCGTTATTGGTCCCGACGTCCAAGCACACCGGCAAGCACGTCGTCGGGTGCACGCCCGCGCACACCGTATACAACAAAATCTTTCCTTCACTGATCCCCATACCGCCCGCACCTAAATCACCAAGCCCTAAAATACGTTCACCATCGGTCACGACCGCCACCGCGACCGGGGCTTCGCCTGCGTTCGCCCCTGTGCCTCGAGCCGAGACGCCCCGCGCCGACGCCCCCGCGCCCTCTCTCAACCACGCCATCTTCGTCGTCCAATGCTCGCGCAACTTTGCCCCAACGCGCCCGGCGTCGTCGGCAGTAATATACACCCCATTTACTTCGGTCGGAAGCTCGTGGTAGCGCTCGCACGCCTCGCCAACCGTCGGCGTGTACACGAACGGCATGAGCTCCAAAGGCTTGGCCACGAGCGCGCGATAAAACGTCGACGTGTCGCGGCGCTGCAGGTGACGCAAGAACACGTACCGCTCGAGCGGGTCCGCGATGGCGCGAAACGCATCGAGCGCGGTGCGCAGCGCCGGCATCGCGCGTGATGAAGGCGCGCGGCGGCGTGTGAGGCGAAAGATGATGACGCGTCACTCTCCACAGAGCGCGCCGCGCGCGAGCGGACGGCGAGCGGACGGCGACTGAACCGCGAGCGGACGGCGCGCGCGCGCGAGGACGATGCCTGCGCACCGCGTGGAGTCGCTCGAACTCGCCGGTGGATGGCACGTGCGCAGCGAAACCACAGCCATCGTCCCGCGCGAACGCATCGAGCAAGTGGAAGCATCGACGGGCGCGCCGACGACGCCAGAGATGCTGTTTGATTCGTCGCTCACGTTCACGCACGCCGAGAGTGGGGTGACGTTGAGTTTTAACGCCGAGGACGCGCTGCGTGAGTGGGTGGAGGCGAAAGGGGAGGTGATAAAGGTTGCGGCGGCGGCGACGTGGACGCGCGCGCACGTCGAGCGCTTCGGCGACGGCGCCGCACCCGCGCCCGCGTCGGCCGCGGCGCAACGTGACGGTGACGACGTGGCCGACGATGCGAAGGCTCGAGCGCCGCCGCCGTCATCGGCGGCGTGGAACTCCACGGAGACGTCGACGAGCTACGACTGGACGTTTACCACGCCGTACGGCGGCTCGGTCTCCGTCTCGCCTGCGCGCGCTGCACCAGCGCCGACGTGGGAACCCACATCCTTGCGCATCGACCGAGCGATGCTCACCGAACGCGACCCGATTCAGTTATACGACGAGCTCACGCTGTACGAATCCGAGCTCGACGACAACGGCGTCGCGCGCTTGGCGTTAAAAGTGCGCGCCATGCCCAAATGTTGGTTCGTGCTCCTCCGCTTCTGGCTCCGCGTCGACGGCGTGCGCGTGCGCCTGCGCGAGACTCGATTCTTCTGCGACGTCACCCAACGCGATAAAACCGGCGCCGTGTGCGTCGTGCGCGAAACGCAGCTCAGAGACGAAACGTGGGACGAACTCCGCGCGCGCGGCGCCCCGAGCGCGCCGTCCCAATACCCCGATTGCGACCAAGCCGCGAGCGTGCTCCTCGCCGCGGGCGGACCCGTGCGCATCGACACCCACGCCCTGCACCTCACCCGTGAGCTCGCACGTATAATATAATATAACACACGCACACACACAGACCTTCGAGACCCGACGCGCGCGCTCGCCACCGCGCAGACGAACCGACGCGCACAGGGTACACACACACACACCATGGGGTACACACACGCCCTCCCCATCACCATCAACACTAAACCCGCGAGCGCCGCACACCACGTACACACACACCCCGAACGTCCATCACGCATCACGCCACGCCACACCCACCCACCATCCCCACGTACACACATAAATCACCATACACAACCCCATCACACGTCCATCACGCATCACGCCGCGCGCCTTCCATCGTCGCGCCTTCCTGGTCGACGATCGCCCATCGACGATCGACCACGCGCGTGTGGCCACGCGTCGTCGCCATTTCCACGCCCCGATGTCCGCCATCGCGTCCGTCACCGCGCCGCTCACCGCGTCCCGCTCGTTGTCCCTTCGCGGCGCGAGCGTGAAGCATGGCTCGACCAAGCCCGCGTGCGTCGCCGCGCCGCGCGGCTCTTTGGTGGTACGTTTTTCGTCGTCGCATGCGTGGCTCGGCGTAATCGTTCGCGATCGATGGATGGATGGATGGATGGATGCATGATGCGGATTGGCGTCGCGCGCGCGCGTGTGGGATGGCGCGCGAGGCGTGGGTGTGATGGATGGGGTTTTGATGCGATCGATGCGCGGTGGAGTGGGGCGTTGGCGTGGTCGGCGTTGGCGTCATGGCGCGCGCGAGCGATGCACGGGCGGTGTAGGGTCTGTGCGAGATCGCGCGCTGGATAGGCCAATCGTGGGACTCGGGGTCGTCGAGCGCGCGCGCGGCGGCGCGGTGCGCGTCGACGTGGGGTGTGCGGATGCGTGCGTGGATGGCGCGTGCGTTGCGCGCGTCGAGCGGCGAGGACGGCGCGCGCGTCGAGGGCGCGCGCGCGCGCGAGGGGGAGGGCGCCGGGCGATATCCCTCGCCCATCGTATCGTATCAAAAACCTGTCCGTCGTGGACGTACTGTTTGCCCATAGGGGAGGGGGTGTGATCCGAGAGGGCGCGCGGCGCGCGGCGCGCGGTCGCGCGCGGATGTGTGTCGTGACGTGTGTGAACGCGTGTACTGACGTGTGTTTTGTTTTCGTCATTTCGTGCAGATTCGTAACGCGTCGGCGAAGGAGATGCGTGACCGCATCGCCTCTGTCGGGAACACGAAGAAGATCACCGACGCGATGAAGCTCGTCGCCGCGGCTAAGGTGCGCAAGGCGCAAGATGCCGTCATTGGTGCTCGTCCGTTCTCGGAGTCTCTCGTCAAGGTGCTCTTCGCCATCAACCAACGTTTGTCTGGCGAAGATGTTGACGTGCCGTTGACCAAGCAACGCCCGGTGAAGAAGGTTTTGATCATTTCGTGCACTGGCGACCGCGGTTTGTGCGGTGGTTTCAACAACTTTATCATCCGTAAGACCGAACAGCGTGTTGCGGAGCTCAAGGCGCAAGGCGTTGAGTGCAAGCTCATCACTGTCGGTAAGAAGGGTGGTGTGTACTTCAACCGCCGCAAGGATCAATACGACTTGGTCAAGCGCTTCAACATGGGCCAGTCCCCGTCCACGCAAGACGCGCAAACCATTGCTGATGACATCTTCGCTGAGTTCACCTCCGAAGAAGTCGACAAGGTTGAAATGATCTACTCCCGATTTGTTTCCCTCATCGCCGCTGAACCGACTGTGCAAACGCTCTTGCCCCTTTCCAAGGAGGGTGAAGTGTGCAGCGTCGACGGCGTGTGCGTTGACGCCGCCAACGACGAAATCTTCAAGCTTACGTCTGAAGATGGTGAGTTCGCCGTCAAGCGTGTGAAGGCGGATACTGAGGTCTCTGAGTTCGAGGGTGTCATGCAATTCGAGCAAGACCCGAACCAAATCCTTGAGGCGCTCATGCCGTTGTACATGAACTCGCAAATCCTCCGTGCGCTCCAAGAGTCTCTCGCCTCTGAGCTCGCGGCGCGCATGAACGCGATGTCCACTGCGTCCGACAACGCCAAGGAACTCAAGAAGAACTTGAGCCTTGTCTACAACCGCGCTCGCCAAGCCAAGATTACCTCTGAAATTATCGAGCTTGTCGCTGGTGCCGCCGCCGCCTAAATGGAAATTTGATTGGATTTGAGACATGGAACCGCGTCTTTAGAAGCGCTTGATGCGGGGTAGGAATTTCTACTGAATTAGAAAATATAAATATTGCACAAACAATCGCGCGCATTTCTCACATAGCGGGATTAGCGATTGTAATTCAAAATATTGAATGAACCAAACTTTACTCTCGATGCGTCTCGTTCGTTGCGGAAATATGTACATGTTACAAAGTGTCTAAAGGTATTGTACAGTCGCTACGGATACCCGTAACTTGCGAGAGATTTTGGCGGCGTACACAATGCACGAGCCTCAATCAACGCGTCTTCATACTCCGCTCCGGTGACTTCTCGTAATTTTACTTCAAATAGCGTCGCCCACATTTTCCCCGTGACGAAGAGTCTGTCGCTCTCTTCGTCGTACGCGATGCCGTTCAACACTTCGCCGACGTTATCATTCGGTGACGTTGATTTTAACGTTCCCATATTCACCCAGCCCGTGATCTTGCCCGTTTCGGGGTCTATGCGCGCTAAGCATGGGCGCTCAAGGATGTTGGCGAACACCGCGCCGTGGATGACTTCGAGCTCGTTGGCAAAACGCACTGGTTCACCGTTATCCGTAATCGTCACCGAACGTCGTAGCGATGCCACCACACCTTCACCCGTAGGAACATCTAAAACGTGGAGCTTGTTGGACGCGTCCGTAGCGTACAACACCGTGGTGCCATCGTTTAAAGCGTGCGCCGCGAGTCCCCACCCGTCGGAGAGCGGTGTGCGAAACGTCCCCTTCTCCTCCAACTCATGATTTGCTGATAACGTGTACTTCAATCCTTTATCCGATTTCCAAGTGATTAAAAATAAGTCATCGCCTACTTTCGTCAAACCTTCGGCAAACGTAGGCGATGGAATGTCCTTGGCGCCGCTTTTTCTCTCACCCGTAGAGACATCCGTCACACGCACCTGACTCTTCATCCCATGCACAGCTCCCGTGCTTTCGCACAACACACCCTGACCACACACAGTCAACCCTTGCGTGAACGCTCGTCTGTCGTGCGGGTACGCGTTGACGACGTCATAAACGTAAACGCGTGGCGAACCGTCTTCATGCGCGCCCGCGCCCAGTTGAGCCCCACCGACAGCCGTAACGCCCTGCGACGTCAACGACAACGACGACGACGACGACGACGACGACGTTGAAGAGGAGGAGGAGAAGGAGAGTACGATGAACACTAGCACCAGCGTCATCGCCGCCACGCCTGCACTCGACACGCGCGAACCAGTAGTGCGCTTAGACCATTGCGGTGACTGATTAGTGTTCACCGCGCCGTGCCTCGCCATTCTCTCCGTCGCATCCACGAGCCCGCGCCGCTCGTTCGATCGTGAAAACTGCTCCAACGTCGATGTCGCGACCGCCTCGTCGTGGTGCATGGATGTCGCGTGGCGTTCTCGACACTGCTGCGGCACGCACTGAGGGGATAATCTCAAACAATCGAGCCTTGGACGTCACTTCCGAACACGCCTCGTCGCCGCCGACGTCATGGTGTCCGTCGACGACGTCACGAATGGTGCAATGACGGTGTTCCATTACGCGAACCGCGCGTTCGTCACCGTGCGCTCGATTGAGAGCACGACGCAGCGCTGGGGCGTCATCGCGATCGTCGCGCTTTTGCTTCGCTGGCTCACGGCGCCTCCGTCCGTGCCCAAGCTCAACGTGCGCTTGACCGAAGAGGAAGAGAATGGGTATCCCGACGAACGTTTCGACCCGTCTAAGAGTTGGCCCACGACGTCGGTGCCGTGCTACGACCCTGGTAACATGACAAAGCTGTGCGCGGATATGCCGGCGATGCGCGCGGATGAAGTCAAGGAACGCATTGCGAAAGCCGCGGCGGCGCAAAAGATTTGGGCGAAATCGTCTTTTGCGAAACGCCGTGAGCTTTTGCGCGTGATCCAGCGATTCATCTTAGAAGAACAGGATACGATTTGCCGCGTGAGCGCGCGGGACAGCGGTAAGCCTCTCGTCGACGCGGCGTTCGGTGAGGTATTGGTGACGCTGGAGAAGATCCGTTGGTTGTGCAATGAAGGTGAACATTGGTTAAAGCCAGAGCATCGTTCGAGCGGAGCGATGATGTTTTACAAGAAGGCTCGGGTTGAGTACCATCCAGTCGGCGTCATGGGCGCAATCGTGCCGTGGAATTATCCATTTCACAACGTGTTCAACCCGTTGGTGGCCAACTTGTTTGCAGGTAACGCGCTCGTGGTCAAAGTGAGCGAATATGCCAGCTGGAGCTCGCAATACTACGGTCGCGTCATCGATGCCGCGCTTGAAGCCGTTGGCGCGCCGAAAGACTTGGTGCAAATCATCACCGGTTATGGTGAGGCGGGCAACGCCTTAGTTACCGGTGGTGTTCAAAAGCTCGTTTTTGTCGGTTCAACGGGCATTGGGCGCAAGGTCATGGAAGCCGCGGCGAAGACACTCACACCTGTCGTATTAGAGCTCGGCGGTAAAGATCCGTTTATCGTTTGCGCCGATGCAAACTTGAACCAAGTCGTCCCCATGGCGCTTCGTGGCGCTTTCCAGTCGTGCGGTCAAAACTGCGCGGGTGCAGAGCGGTTCTACGTGCATGAAAAGATCCATGACAAGTTTTTGGCTAAAGTCTTGGAGTCTGCGAAGCAGTTACGCCAAGGTTGGGCTCTCAACGCGTCGGTTGATTGCGGCGCGATGTGCATGCCCAAGCAAGCGCAATACGTGCAGTCTCTCATCGATGACGCCGTGAAGCGCGGTGCAACCGTCCATGTCGGCGGCTCCATTGAATTGGGCGCAAAGGGCGGTCAGTTCTATCCGCCGACGGTTATTTCTGGCATCACGCACGACATGCGCATCGCGCGCGAGGAGGTCTTTGGCCCGGTGCTAGCCATTGTCAAGACGAAGAGCGATGAAGAATCCATCGCACTCGCCAATGATTGCGATTTCGGTCTCGGCTCGAACATTTTCACTCGCTCAACTCGTCGTGCTGAAAAGCTCGGTGCGCAGCTTGAGGCTGGTATGACGTCCATTAACGATTTCTGCTCCACATACATGGCGCAGTCGCTTCCGTTTGGTGGCGTCAAGGAGTCTGGTTTCGATCGCTTCGCCGGTATCGAAGGCTTACGCGGGTGCTGCGTGCCCAAATCCGTCGTCGTTGACAGATTCCCTTTGATTATGAACACCAATATTCCCCCGCCGTTGTGCTACCCCGTTGCGGACAACGCATTTACCTTTTGCAAGGCGCTTTCGCGCATGTTCTTTGGCATGACGCTCGGTCAACGTTTCGGCGGTATCGTCGCCTTGGCCAAGTGCTTCTTGCTTCCGAGCAAAACGTACACCAAATACGATTGACCGGCATGATGCCATGATGATGCACTGATGGATGCGTCTCTTGGCGATGCCATACGAGGTGGGAGGGGAAGAGGAGAGACACAAACCCATAATAGATTATTTGCAAGCGTATTCAAGCTTAGACTTTTGTTATTCGTCCCAAACACGTCTCAGTCAGTTTGTCTATCCTCGAAGCGAGCAACCGCAGAGCGCGGCGCGCGATGAAGCGTCGACCCTTCCCCGGCTCGGTGGCTAAACAGCCCCCTCGCACGAAGATCACATCCATTGTGACGACGCTCATCGTCGCGGGCATCACCTACGCGCTCATCGTTCGGCAAATCACGCCAAACTATGTGGATTACTCTCCAGTCACGGATACCGTCACAGACTTTGCAAAGCAAAGCGTGCGCGATGCCTACGTTGCCGAGCGCGTCAAACAGTTGAAACAAGAAGATGACGTACGTCGTGCATCAAGGGAGGCGGTAGCGAAAGAGTCGAAGGTTGAGACGCCTCGTGAGAGCGTTGCGGGTGCGGGATCAGCGACGACGAAGCGCGTGTCGGAGGCGACTTCGGTGAAGGATATATCTGGTGAGCGTGGTTACGACGACGCCACGTGGCACATGATTCAAGCCAATGAGCCAAAAGATGACGAGTGTCATGTACTTCCTTTGAGTGACTATTGGGGTCCTCAGAAAGTGGGTGAAGGGAGTACGACGGTGGCGGATGACGCCGAGTGTTGCGCGCTGTGCAAGCAAACGGCAACGTGTCGATTTTGGCGCACTGATCCGTCAAATCCGGGTTCGTGTTTCACGGGAGTTCTCCCTACAGTGTACATGCCGCCAATGTACGGGCAAGAGCACAATAAGAAAACGACAAGTGGGACATTATATCCAAACACGCCAAAATACGCCGGCGGCGGAAGCGAAGGCTGGGAGACATGCGTGCACACGATGATCACCAGTAATGGATCGCCATACATGAACTGGCAAACGAGAATCTTTTACGAGACGTGGAAAAAGGCGGCGAGCGAGAAAGATAGTATATTGCGTCGGTTTACGCGAGTATTGCATCGATCAACAGAGGACGAACTGATGAAACTTATTCCTACGTGGCGCGTTGACCCGACACACAAGGATTGCGACGTATATTGCGATTATGCCGTTAAAGATCGCGCCCGCGCGATTTACCAATGGTCGCAAACGCAAGACGCGAAGCAGTGCTCGCATGTATTGATGGCGGAAACTGATTATTTATTCATTCGTAGTCCGCCGCCGAGCGTGGTGCTCGCCAAAGGATTTTCATACGGGTTTATGTTTGGTTATATCGTCCCTTCTTATCCGAACGCCAAGCCTGCATCGTTAGAGCTTCACGATGAAGCTAAAGATGGTCCGCTGAAGGATGTGTACCAAACAGGCAATGCCCCACAATGTATTCACCGCGATGATTTGGAGCGCGTCTCTGAGGTATGGGCGCAAAAGGTGGAATTAGGCGAGACGAGCGAAACTGTCAAGAAAGTATTCGGATGGGTACGAGACATGTACGCGTGGTCGTTTGCAGCAGCTGCCGTGCGGCCGAAATTAGAATTCGAACTTCCGCCCGTACCATTCCAGAAGCTCATGATTCAGCCGCCAGCGGACATAACCATCGGACAAGCGTCGCTTATGCACTACACCTGGGGTACGACGATCAAAAACTCGAAAAATGAGAAGGTATGGAGTTTTGATAAGCGCTCGTACACGGGCACATCGTCCAAGTTGATAAAGATTCCGCCCATGCCCAAATGGGACGCGGAAAAAGGGTACAAGTTGCAAGATGATAAGATCATCCAAGAGTCGCAATATGAGGTGATTAGGAAGATGGTGGAGATATTCAATGAAGCCGTCGATGCCATCCAGTAGACGATTAGCACAAGGTTATAGCACGCCACGCGGGTTCGACCGCATCTGAAGTAAGTATGTTGCACGCGTTGCCTCGAGACGCACTAGCGACGTAATTTCTTTGAAGCGGTTAAATCGATTATTACACACACAAAACTGAATGCGTGAATGAGTGCTTCCCACTCAAACATTCCCCAGACTATCACTATAATAAACCCACTCGTCGACGCGTACAACTGTTAATTTGTTTTGCCTATACACTCTGTTCTGGCTGGATCGTTCCTCCAACTGAAAATTACCGAAGTATGTTACCGACGGTGACACTTAGTCCGAATTGGCAATGTTCACGCGAAGCACGCGACCATCGACATCTTGACCATTGAGTTGGTTGACAACTTCGTCGGCCTCGGATTCGCTGCTCATGGTCACGAAACCAAAGCCGCGGGAGCGGCCGGTTTCGCGGTCCGTAATTAAGCGGCTGTCCTCGACGTTACCAAATTCAGCGCAAAGGTCTTGCAGGTCCAAGTGATCCATACCCCAGGAGAGGTTACCGAAGTACACGCGACGCTTGTCGTTGACCATCCCTCGGCCACGACCGCGGCCACCATCGCGTTCCATGCGCGGGGGGCGATCGGCGCGGTCGCGCGGTTGCGTTTGCGCTTGAGACACGCGAATTTCCCGACCGTCGACGTCAGCACCGTCAAGAGCGTCGATCGCACCTTGCATAGCTTCTGCACTTCCGACGGTAACGAATGCGAAACCACGAGATCGACCGTTCATTCTGTCGATCACGACGCTTGCTTCCTGCACGTCAAAATCGGAGAACACGCGGCTGAGCTCTTCGTCCGTCGTGTTCCAGCTCAAGTTACCAATGTAGAGCTTGTTTTCTTCGCCACGGGGCGCCGACGCGGCATCATCACCCTCGCTTTCACCCGCTTCGGCGACGATAGAGAAACCTCGGCTCGGGAGAATCACCCGAGAAGACGCGTGCGCGGATCTACCTTGATTGGCGGCTACCTTGGCCGCCATGGCATTGTAGCTTCTCAACGCCATGCCGCGGACGGGCGCGAAAGTCGAGCAACTCGACATGATTCTCGAAGAAACAATAATTTCTTGATTGGATTTCGCGGTCAACGAAGTGAACGCGCGAGCGGTGGCGGCAACAAGAGCCTGTGTGCGGCGCATGTACTAGGTCGCGGAAGAGTGCGCGGTGATCCTACAGAATCGGCCGAAACGCACGTCTAAGGGATTTGGCGAAAGGAGTGACGGTGAAGTGAGACGTAGAGTTAACTACGAATATACTTTTGGCGTCTTTTCGCGAGGTTTGATGGGCGTGAACGAAGTCGCGCGCGTCAAAGTGGCGGACGCACTTGCGTCAAGGTTAACCTTGACGAAGTTGCGCCACTAATGTAAACATATATGTGCCGGTGAAGTCGCACTTGTCACGCTGAAGCGAACGCTGGGCGCGTAATTGATGCATCAATTATATTGATTTAGTTGTCATTACAATGGCCTGGATAAGCTAAGAGGTCTGTGGTACAAGAAACTGCTAAAATGATGTGTGTGTCGAGCGGCGGCTGGCGGCTGAAAATATCTTTGGCTCTGGCGACGTCGACGATTGCGGCGGCATCACTGAGCTACTATTTATCGACGCCGTCACCCGTGGCGCCAATAGCCCAACCCATCATTGACTTGAGCGAATTCACAAAACCAGGGGAATTAATTGCATTTTGGTTGTTCGCATCCATTGGCGACAGTGCCGAACGCTTGGATGGCCACTGCGGCGAAAGCAACGTTTGCTCTACATCTGTGCTCCGAGTGCGTCTTTTCGACGTGCTCGGAGCGTTTTCGAAATTGACATCACCTCTAAAGTGTACTGCAGCGCCTGAGTTACGCGTCTTGCGCTTACTCGTGCGATTGCCAACGCCTCCCAGTTTGATTTCAGGCGGTGGAGGAGCATTTGATGGTCTAACGAAAAAGCTCGACAATCTAGACTTCCCACCGGCTGCGCGCTCATTTGGCTTTTGCGCGGTGACCAATTCGGCGACATCGGTTACTGATGCCATTCTCGGCATGCTCACCGACGCTTCCGCTTGCTTACGCTTGTACGTGCGCGCGTCCTTGCTTGCTCGCTGCGCTTGGTGCGTACGAATACCAGTCGGCGAGATCCACGGCGCCTCGTTCGCCACAATTTTCTCATCATCGCTATCATCAAAAGTATGCAAAGCGCTCATACCGCTCGGTACTGGTGAAAAGAGCAAACGAGTTGGGGCGAGACCATTCGGTGATGGCTGGCGGCTTCGCAAACCACGCACCGGAATGTCATCAAAGGCTTCGTCAGACACACCTGGAGCGGACGCCACAGCCGTGGTCATCGATGCGGGGCGCACATGCGTCTTAGCATTGACTGCTGCCGTGCGAGGCTCAACAGTATTTTCAATCTCTTTGAGAGCCCTGCGGGTAGTGCGTCGAGAGCCAGTCGGTTTTTGTACAGATACTGAAGGCGCCGCCGCCTTGACAGACTTCGCACCACCTTCGACAGTGTTTCCACTCGCGAGGATAGATGCTAAGAATGCATTTGGCGTCGCTTTTGCCTCTGCGTTCTTTCGCGCAGATCGAGTAAACGCTCGAGACATCGTCTTGCCTTTGAACTCAGAGGGCGTTTGCTTAAAAGCGCTCGCCAAAGGCCCGAGAGAACCGAGCGAGGCGAGGGAAATGCTCCCCAAACTTCCGGTGCTACCGATAGGAGGAATTACGCCTGGTGTAAACCGCATGTGCGCGAACCCACCAGTCGTTGGTGGAGGCATCATTTCTGCACTTGGAAATTGTGTGTTTTGTCTTTGATCTCCAGGAGTGCACAACGAAGGCAAATCCGAGGTGTTCAACACGTCACGCATGTCAGCGCTGCACAACAACTCAACTGGCGTGCCAAACATCCCGGCGAACCCTGCTGCATCGGCGTCTGGAGGCGTGCCTAGCGGCGACGTCATCATTTGCAACGGCAAGAAGGATAAATCATGAGATTCTGGCGGAGGCATGTCGAGGGTGTCTTGCTGGTTAGGCGAAATCGGCAACTCCTGTAAAGGAAGACTTTGCGCCTTTTGCTGGTGTTTCTTCAACATTCTGCCCGAAAGTTCCTTGTTACGTTTCGTTGGTGCAACACCATTATGCTTGGCGGACGGGCGTTTTGTACCCTTGAGCTTGACTGGAGGCGCTCGAGCGCTCGGAGCGGTGCCGCGCCCCGTTTCGGGCGCATCAGCAACAAGCTTGTCGCGAGGCTTTTCCTGGTTCGATTTGCCGAGTTGCTTATTCACACACATGCCCTTGAATATTTCAAGCAATTCGTCCTCACTGTGTTCCGTAGTATTCCATCCACCCCATGAACCGTCCAACACACATCGAACACGCATAGCCGCGGCGCCCTTCGGGACGTCATTATTCGCCAGAACGCGAATCGGCCCAGAAACACCGCTGCCCAAGAATTCATTGGTATCATGCGTATATACGCCAAATAATAATCGAAAAACTTTGCACTTGTTATACGGACACACGTGGTTGCTCGCCTCATCGATAGAAATGAACAAATTACGAGAATCCTTCCACTTCTCATCCGCCGCTGGCTTCACGGGCGCGGCTTGTGCCGCCGCCGCGCTCTTCTGCGTACGGCCTTGCTTACCAAATCGCTGAATCGCACTGAGAATAGGACCATCACAACCCTTGACACATCGATCACGCGATACAGGTAACCACGTGTACCCATATCCATCGCTCACACCGCTCTTCTTCCCGGGCGCGACGTCCGCCTTCAACGGTTCGGCGTACACCAAGTACACCACCGCGCGCGCCAGCTTGCCGTTATACAACTTCAATTCGTACTCCAACGCCGATTCCTGGAATTGTCGTGGAACATCATCCCCGCATGTTCGTTCTGCCGCTTCAAAGATTCGCATCGTCGTCTCTTCCTCGCGCCCCGCATGCTTCTTTCCGTGTGCCTTTGAAAAGTTGCCGTTGTCCTCCCGTTGACGTTCAAACGTGAGCTCAACCTGGTTATACGACCGCTTTTTCTTCCCCAACTTGTACGCCCTGCGCGCAAATAAAACACAAATAAACTCAGTCATCGCTCGCACCCCGCATCGCACACCCCGCGTCGTCGCATCGCGCGCGCGTCGCGCGCACCGCATCGTCCCATCGGCACGCACCTCACTTCGTGATTCCGCGCTTCATCCTCCCCGCGCCGTAACGACGTCAACTCATCCGCACCGAACGCATACGGCGTGGCGATCGGAACACACATCGCATGATCATTCTCATTCGCCTGAACGCTTGCGGTTTTCGCCGCCGCGCGCGCGCTGGCCATGGTGAGCTCGCCGCGCGTGCGCCGCAAATGCAATCAACGATTGGATTCACGCGCGGCGCGAGCTCCGCGTCGTCTGGCGGTCTACGCGACGTCGCGAGGACGCGATCGGCGGTGGCGAATGGATGTGTTAAAATGTGCGCGCGTCACGCTCGCGAGTGCGTCGTGCGACGGGTCGTCGGCGGCGCGCGCGCGTCGTGGTATGCCGCGTGATTGCGCGCGACGAAACCTTCTAAAAATCGCGGTCTGGATGGGTATACGTGTGTGATAAATAACGTTAAATGTCATACTATACGTAAAATTCGAATTTGGTGTCAGCTGTCGCTGTCCCATCTGTCGCTGTCCCATCTGGGACGATGCGGCGCGACGACACAGCATGACGCCGGCGACGCGGAACAACGCGTTCGTGCTCGCAGTGCTTGCGACGAGCGTTATTTTCGCCACGAGGTTGACTGGGTACAGAGAACGACGCGCGGGCGGCGGCGGTGGCGGTGGGAGAGGAGACGCGCGAGCGGTGTGGTGGAGGCGTGACTGATGACGATGGGCGATGGCGCTCGTGGCGAAGAAGAGGACGAGATGCTGGCGCATCGACGCGTGCGGTTACTATCGTCTGCGACCGCGGTGACGAGTGGGGAGCGTTATAAAAGCGCGAAGCGGCGGGTGTCGATTGAGGATTTACCGTTGGAGGTGTTGCAAGACGTCTTCGCGAGGTGCGTCGAGCGCTCTGGGAGCGCGGTTCCGACGACGCCGAGGCTCGCGTGCGTGAGTCGGACGTTTAGGGATGCGATTAATAGCGCACCAGAGATGTTTTGGGTTGATATTGATATGAGTTCGGGGTTTTGTGCGCCGACGGACGCGAAGATTAAGACGATGTGCTCGACGGGACGCTGGCGGGGCGCGCGAAGCGTAGATTTTTCTGGGTGCGGAAAGTTAACGGACACGACGCTGCGTGTTATTGCTGCTGAATGTCCTCATATTAGCGAGCTCAAGTTTAGTGGCGGCAAGTTTACCAAGGCTGGACTCGAGCAACTGGCCCGTCGTGGTGGATTTCGGTCGATAACGATGGATTTGACGAATCCCAAGCTCACGCCGAGCGATGCGCTGTTCGCGTTGCGCGCGTTCATCGCGCATTCAAGCGATACTCTCGAACGCGTGAGTTGTGGACGCGCTGCGCCGTACTCACCCGCCGAGCGCCGGGCATTCACCAACGCGTCGACGCAGCTGTTCAACGATTTGAAGAAGTGCGCAAACTTGAAGGTTTTGGATTTCACCAATTGCGGCGAAGACGTGCGATTTCCACTGTACGAGTTGCAACGCTACTGCCCGCACGTCGAGGAGTTGCGCTTAAACTACTTTGGTGGCGATCCAGGGTGGACGATCGTCGGCCATGCGCCGGTAGATTTTGAAGACACGTGCTGGCGCAAGCTTCGCGTGTGCGAAGTCGCGGTGGCAATGGAGACGACGAGCGTGGGATATCGTCTCGGCCGTTCGAACATCAACGACGCCGGACTCATATCAATCTTGTACGGCTCGATCGAAACCCTAGAAGTACTAGACGTCACGGGCTGCTCGAATCTCGGTAATTGGTCTTCCGTCGTATGGGACAAGCTCCCGACGAATCTCATCGAGTTGCGTTGCGCGCGCACGCCTCTCGCGAGCGACGAAGCCGTGCGCCACGTCTTGGCCCACCTCTGCCCATCGCTCCAACACTTGGAACTCTCCTGCGTCGCCGCCGCCGCCACGCACGTCACAGACGACGCATTCATCCCTCACTTTGCCCCTGGCTCGGGCCCGCCGCTCGCGCTTCAAACGCTCCGTCTCGCCGGTTCCTCCGTCTCCGAACGCGCCGTGCGCGTCCTCTGCGACGCCCGGCGATTCCCGCATCTCCGCGCCATCGACCTCAGCGCGTGTCGCGCGTGTTCACGAAATATTCGACGCATCGCCGTCGATGCGTTCCCGCGCGAGAACATCCGCGCCCTCGCGCGCGCCCTGCGCGACGACGACGACGACGACACCGACCGCGTGTAAGATCAAGACCGACATCGCGTGGCAGCACACACAGCGTTCGCGCGTAGTCCACGACGCGTGCGCGCATGCAATCCGATCCAATCCGATCACGCGCGATGCACTCCTGTATGTACCACACACCATACACTCCACCATACACTCCTGTATGTACACACACACACACACGCGCGCACGCACGCACACACACATCTAATCTATCGAACCCAGATCCACCCGCGTCGCTCGCCCACGTATGTATGGATGTGGTTTTCGCGCCTTTTTTTTGATTGGGCTCGCGTTCACCGTTCACCGTTCACGACCAGGCCAGGGGCTCGAGCGACCGCGCACACCCATCGATCGATCGATCGATCGAGATCGATCCACGCGCGCGA
>Ga0181563_10002371_pt1 | contig 18264 bp, 13 predicted proteins | sample 011ome_25_FD_133759 | JGI IMG/M metagenome (GOLD analysis project Ga0181563, IMG submission 133759) | Coastal salt marsh microbial communities from the Groves Creek Marsh, Skidaway Island, Georgia - 011512CT metaG (megahit assembly) | ecosystem: Environmental > Aquatic > Marine > Intertidal...
GCCCCATTTTTGCGCCATCGGGGGTGGGCAAGTCCACTCACAATCGCGCGGGGTTGGCGGTTCGGTTTGAAATAGATGCAGCTTTGCCGCTGTTTATGATCTGGGCTGCAATCTGGCAACGCTATGCGCAAATTATTGCCGAAACATCTTGAAGTTTTGCATTCAGGACAATCAGGGCTTGGCCGACGATTCGCTTTGTGCCATAAAATGCGCAGATCCAGGAACGGATGGCAGGCATCGTGCAACGACACGCAACACAGGTAAGCGACGAAACGGGCGCTGGGACATGACAGAACACACTTCGGCACGCATGTCGCGCCGCGCATTATTGGGTGCTTTTGCCGCAACAGCGGTGGCCGCGGCACCCACGTTTTCTAACGCAGCTGGGTTTTTGCGTGGGGCGGGCGATATTCGGCGGCTGAAAATGTATTCTGGTCGCACGGGCGAACATCTCGACATGATCTACTGGATCGAGGGCGAGTATATCAAAGACGCCGTCAAAGAAATTCACTACTTCATGCGCGATTGGCGCACCGATCAGGTGAAGGCGATCGACACCCGCACCATAGATATCATGACAGCGGCGCATAATCTGATGGATGTAACCGAGCCTTATTTGCTGTTGTCTGGCTATCGCAGCGCGAAAACCAATGCGATGCTGCGCTCGCGCTCGCGCGGGGTGGCAAAAAATTCGCTCCACGTGCAGGGCCAAGCCGCCGATCTGCGGCTGGGTTCGCGGTCGGTGCGGCAGATGGCCCGCGCGGCCCAAGCCTGCCACGCAGGCGGCGTTGGCCAATATTCGCGGTCAAATTTCGTGCATATGGATTGTGGGCCCGTCCGCACCTGGGGCGCCTAAACCACGCATCCCAATCCGGCCCGGTTTGCGCAGATCAAAAGCCGCCCATGGGCGGTTTTTTCATGCCCTGCCCCATCTGCGGCCCCCATCAACGCCCCCGACCTTTAAAACAGCAAAAGCCCCGCTGATTTGGCGGGGCTTTAGGCCGTGGCGCATGGCCAGGATGAAAGTGGCGCGGTTGACGGGGCTCGAACCCGCGACCCCCGGCGTGACAGGCCGGTACTCTAACCAACTGAGCTACAACCGCACATTTCAAACGCTGCAATACAGCGTGACGTGCGGAATAAGCAAAGCGCCGCCCCCCGTCAAGTGCCCAAACCATGGCTGGTGCAATTTTTTGAATTTTTCTGCGCAACCACCCAGTAACGCAATGAAATAAAGGTGTTTTTCAAACTCCACCCCGTGAAAAAGAATGGGGCGCCGAAGCGCCCCAGTTTCGTTGATCAAGCTCACTCTTTTCACCGCTCTGATATTTCTGCCTGCGGCTTGATCAACCCAGGGCAAGCGCACCTGCCCCGTGACCGTTTTGGGCAGGCACCACCGCGCCCGCCCGATTCCTAGCTGCAGCCCGAGGTGGCGCCGCAGGTGTTGCACTTCATGCAGGTGCCATTGCGCACCAGCGTGTAGTTGCCACAATCACCGCAGGCCTCGCCCTCGTAGCCCTGCATTTTGGCCTTGGTGCGTGCATCCATGGACACGCTACCGCTGGCCAATGCCGTGGTGCTGGTGGCAATGGCCACAGCTGCACCGGCGGTTTCGGGCACCAACGTTTGCAACGCCGCCATGGCATCAGTGCCGGTGGCCAAGCCCTGCCCGCCATTCAGCACAACCAGTTCCTGTGGCAAACGCTTGCGCAGATAGCCGGTCGAGCTGATCTGTTTGAGCACCTCAAGGCTGCGCGACGCAGCGGTTTCCGACAATTCCCGAACGTTCGATACGCCCTCTTCCTCGCCACGGCCCAGATCATCGAACGAGGCACCTTGCGGGGCCACATGCGCCAGATCTGTCCGGTCCAGATAGGACACCGCCAGTTCGCGGAAGATGTAATCCAAGATCGACGTGGCGTTCTTGATCGAATCATTGCCCTGCACAATGCCCGCCGGTTCGAATTTGGTGAAGGTGAAGGCATCAACAAATTCTTCCAGCGGCACGCCATATTGCAGGCCAACGGATACCGCGATGGCAAAGTTGTTCATCATCGCCCGAAAGCCTGCGCCCTCTTTATGCATATCGATGAAGATTTCGCCCAAGCTGCCGTCTTCGTATTCGCCGGTGCGCAGATACACTTTGTGCCCGCCCACCACGGCCTTTTGGGTATAGCCTTTGCGCCGCTCGGGCATCTTGGTACGGTTCGATCGGATCACCTCTTTCACGATGACCTTCTCGATGATTTTCTCTGCCAGCACCGCCGCTTTTTCCTGCGTGCTGCCGCTTTGCAAGATTTCGGCGGCTTCGTCATCGTCTTCCACCAAGGCCGAGGCCAAAGGCTGGCTTAGCTTCGAACCATCGCGATAAAGCGCGTTGGCCTTAATCCCCAGCGACCACGACAATTCATAGGCCTTTTGGCAGTCTTCAATCGTGGCATCATTGGGCATATTGATGGTTTTCGAAATCGCCCCCGAAATGAACGATTGCGCCGCAGCCATCATGGTGATGTGGCTGTCCACCGACAAATAGCGCTTGCCCTTCTTGCCGCAGGGGTTGGCGCAATCGAATACCGAATAATGCTCGGTCTTCAGATGCGGTGCGCCTTCCAATGTCATGGTGCCGCAGACATGGTCGTTGGCCGCCTCGATATCGGCGCGGCTATAGCCCAAATGGCGCAGCAGATCAAAGGAAGGATCGTTCAGCTTGGCCGCCGGGATGCCTAAGACATTGGTGCAGAAATCCGCCCCCAGCGTCCACTGGTTGAACACAAAGCGGATGTCAAAGGCGCTTTTCAGCGACGCTTCGATTTTATCCAGCTCGTTCTGGCCAAACCCGTGCCCGATCAGGCTGGTGTGGTTGATGGCCGGCGCCTGGCCCAGGCTGGCGTGGCCCACGGCATAGGCGATGATCTCTTCGATCTGAGCGCTGCCATAGCCCAGCTTTTCCAAGGCCGCCGGAACCGAGCGGTTGATGATCTTGAAATACCCGCCACCGGCCAGCTTTTTGAACTTCACCAGCGCGAAATCGGGTTCGATGCCGGTGGTGTCGCAATCCATCACCAGCCCGATCGTGCCTGTGGGCGCGATCACCGTGGCTTGGGCATTGCGATAGCCGTGTTTGGTGCCAAGGCGCAGCGCCTCGTCCCAGCAGTTTTTGGCAATCTCAACCAAGCTTGCATCGGGGCAATTGGCATGATCCAGCGGCACTGGTTTGATGGCCAGCTGCTCGTAGCCATCGCTTTCGCCATAGGCGGCGCGGCGGTGGTTGCGGATGACGCGCAGCATATGTTCTTTGTTGCGCTCATAGCCGGCAAACGCCCCCAGCTCCGCTGCGATTTCGGCGCTGGTTGTGTAAGAAACGCCAGTCATGATGGCAGTCAGCGCAGCGGCCAGGGCGCGGCCCTCGTCGCTGTCATAGCCAAAGCCCATGTTCATCAACAACCCGCCGATATTGGCATAGCCCAAGCCCAGCGTGCGGAATTCGTAAGACAGCTGCGCGATTTCCTTCGAGGGGAATTGCGCCATCATCACCGAAATTTCCAGCGTCAGCGTCCATAGGCGGCTGGCATGCATGTAATCTTCGGTCTGGAACGCGCCATCCTTGAAAAAGGTCAGCAGGTTCATCGAGGCCAGGTTACAGGCGGTATCGTCTAGGAACATATATTCCGAGCACGGGTTCGAGCCGCGGATCTGCCCATCTTCGGGGCAGGTGTGCCACGCGTTGACCGTGTCGTGATACTGGATGCCCGGATCGGCACAGGCCCATGCGGCATGGCCAATATCTTCCCACAATGCGCGGGCCTTAACGGTTTTGGCCACCGCGCCATCGGTGCGGCGCAGCAATTCCCAATCTGCATCGTCTTGCACGGCCTTCAAGAACGCATCGGTCACACGCACCGAGTTGTTCGAATTCTGGCCCGAAACGCTGGCGTAGGCCTCGCTATCCCAATCGGTGTCATAGGTGGGAAATTCGATGCTGTCATAGCCCTGCTTGGCGTAATCCAGCACACGCTTGACATATGTTTCCGGAATAGCGGTTTTCTTGGCCCCGCGAATAGCGGCTTTCAGCGCCTCGTTTTTGGTGGGGTCCACCGCATCTTCGGTGCTGCCGTCCCATTGGCGGATGGCGGCAAAAATTTCATTCAATTTTTGCTCGTGCATCTTGCTGCCGGCCACGATGCTGGCAACCTTTTGCTCTTCTTTCACCTTCCAATTCACGAATTGCTCGATATCGGGGTGATCGACATCGCAAATCACCATCTTCGCGGCGCGGCGGGTGGTGCCGCCCGATTTGATGGCGCCCGCGGCGCGATCGCCGATTTTCAAAAAGCCCATCAACCCCGAGGATTTGCCACCCCCCGACAGCGCCTCGCCCTCGCCGCGCAGCGACGAGAAATTGGTGCCGGTGCCAGAGCCGTATTTGAACAGGCGCGCCTCGCGCACCCACAGATCCATGATACCGCCGTCGTTGACCAGATCGTCACTGACCGACTGAATGAAACAGGCGTGCGGCTGGGGGTGCTCGTAGGCGCTGTTCGATTTGGTCAATTTGCCGGTTTTATAATCGACATAGTGGTGGCCTTGGCTGGGGCCATCGATGCCATAGGCCCAATGCAGGCCAGTGTTAAACCATTGCGGGCTGTTGGGCGCGGCGCGCTGGGTGGCCAGCATAAAGCGCATTTCATCGAAATAGGCGCGCGCGTCTTCCTCGGTGCTGAAATAGCCGCCCTTCCAGCCCCAATAGGCCCAAGCGCCGGCCAGCCGGTCAAACACCTGACGCGCGCTGATTTCGCCTGTGAAACCGGTGTTGTCATTGGCAGGCACCGAGCGCCACAAAAATTCGGGCACGCCTTTTTCAGCCACACGGCGGCTTTTCAGCGGCACGCCGGCCTTGCGAAAATACTTTTGCGCGATGACATCGCTGGCAACCTGGCTCCATTCCGCCGGCACTTCGACATCATCAAGCTTGAATACAACCGTGCCATCCGGGTTACGGATCTCGGACGAGGTGGTGACGAATTCCAGTTCAGCGTAGGCGTCCTGCCCTGCCTGTGTGAATTTTCTTTCAATTTTCATGTGCGCTGCCTCATTCTTCCAGCTTTTTGGTCCCCCCACCCACCATTTTGATGGGCCGCAACGTGGTATGGGCGCCGGCAAAACAAAGACATCTGCGCGTTTTTTTAAGCGCGCACTTATAGTTCGGGAGGTTCCCGAAGTGATGTTCAGAATTTTTGACCGAAGACCAACAACCACTATATCTTGTGGTCGCCCCGCCTGCCCGCACAAACTGGCGTAAAACCGCCGGGTGGGTCAACGAAAATATTTCACTTTAACCGCTCAAAAAACGGTTGACCTTGTACCAAAGGCCAATGCCCTGATTCAATCTCAAATCGCATCACGGTTTTTTACCCGGCGCGTCCGCTACCCAGCCGAAAAAAGCCTAAGAACTTAAGGCATTTAAAGCGCCCATGACACAAAATGATGCATTTTGAACGTTTTTTTATGCCCTTTAGAGACAAGCTTGCGCAAATGGATAGTATGGGTCAAATAGCGCAATCTAGGCCAGGAAACGGGTGCAATGCGGTGGATGCGGCGAATCTGTTACACTATATTTAGTGTTACCCTTGGGGGCTGCACCCCTATTGGTGGTATACCAAACGATGCCCCCCTGCCCGCCATCGCCCCCAGCCAAGCCTTGGCCACCATCGCCGCCACCAGCACAACCATAGATGCCCGCATTGCAGCATTGTGCCAACAGCCCGGAACCCGCATCGCGCGCCCCGCGCCCACCCGCGTGCAATGCCGCCGCCTGCTGCCACCCGAAGGGGCCGCGCGGGCGATTTTAACCTATGATTGCAGCTTAACAGCCCTGCCCGAAACGGTGCTAGAGTTTGATACCAGCGCCTTGCCGCAACTGCGCTTGACCGCCTATGTCGACATCCCACGCAAAGATGGCAGCACGCTGCGTTTGGCCTATCCGGGCTTGCGCACACAGCGCCAGTTGATGGGCATCATGCGGCGCCTTGGTGCGACGGCCGCGCCCGAATAGGGGCAAATAAAAACCCCCGGTGCCAGACCGGGGGTTTTTTATATTGGCTTTATCCGCGCGACCACCAGCCGCGGCGCTTGGGCTTGGCCGGGTCTTCTGGCTGTGGCGCCGGGGCGGCCACAGGCGCGGCCATTTCCACTGCGGGCGCAGGGGCCGGTTGGAGCGCTGGCGTATCCGCAACCGGGGCCTCAGCCGCCGCAGGCGCTGCCGGCGCAGGGGCCGCATCGGGTGCGGTGGCCACGTCGGCTGCCGGCTCTTTCACCTTGGCCTGCTTGCGGCTGCGCGTGGTTTTGCGCGGTGCCTTGGCCGGGGTTTCGGCGGCGGCACCTTCGGCACTGGCACCGGCCTCGACCGCCGCGTCTGCCTTGGCGGGTTTGGCTTTCGGGGTGCGCTTGGCGCGGGTGCGCGGTTTCGCAGCGGGCTTTTCCTGTGCCGCATCTGCGCCAAGATCTGGCGCTGTTTCAGCTACCTCGGCGGTTTCCACGGCCACGGGTTCTGGCGCGGGTTCTGCCACGGCTGCTTCTACGGTGGCCTCGGCAACGGTCACTGCCGCCGCGGCCCCCTCGGCTGCGGCTGCAGCCTCGGTTGTGGCATCGGCTTTTTTGCGGCTGCGCGAACGCGAGCGCGTGGCGGTTTTCTTGGGCTTGTCTGCCTGCGCTTCCACCGCATCTTCTGCACTGGCCGCATCAGGCTGAGCATTGGTGCTGAGCGCAGATTGGGCATCGGCATCAGCGCTGACCTCGGCATCTGCCTCGGCTTCTGCGTCCGTGCCATCCAAGATCTGGCCTTCGTCTGCCCCGCCCTGTTTGCCACGGCTGCGACGACGGCGGCGGCGCTTGCGCTTGGGCTTGGCCTCGCCATCTTCGTCGCTATGGGTGGTGACAGAGGTTACCGCCTCGTCTTCGTCTTCCAAAGCCGTGGCATCATCGACCTGATCCATCAAAGAGGCGTCCACCGACACAACCGCCGGCGCCACTTCGGCCACAACGCGTGTGGCGGTTTTGAATTTTTCCATGGTGAAATCGGGCGAAATCAGCATCGGGTCGCCCTCGATGCGCACCGACAGGCCATAGCGGCCTTCGATCTGGGCCACATGTTCACGCTTTTGGTTCATCAGGTAGTTGGCGATGCCCACAGGCGCCTTGACCAGCACCTCGCGTGAGCGGCGGCGCGTGCCTTCTTCTTCGATCTGGCGCAGGATAGAGAGCGCCAAGTTGTCATCCGAGCGGATCAGGCCCGTGCCGTGGCAATGCGCGCAGGGCTGGGTGGTGGCCTCGATCATGCCAGGGCGCAGGCGCTGACGCGACATTTCCAACAGACCAAAGCCCGAGATCCGGCCCACCTGAATGCGCGCACGGTCGGTTTTCAGCTTGTCTTTCAAGCGCTTTTCAACGGTTGCGTTGTTCTTGCGCTCGTCCATATCGATGAAATCGATCACGATCAAACCAGCCAAATCGCGCAGGCGCAATTGGCGGGCCACCTCTTCGGCGGCCTCTACGTTGGTTTTCAATGCCGTCTCTTCGATCGAGCCTTCTTTCGTGGCGCGCCCCGAGTTCACATCGATGGCGACCAATGCCTCGGTCACGCCGATCACGATATAGCCGCCCGATTTCAGCTGAACCACCGGGTTGAACATCGAGCTGAGGTAGCTTTCCACTTGGAAACGGGCGAAAAGCGGCAGGGTTTCGCGGTATTGTTTCACGTTCACGGCATGCGAGGGCATGATCATTTTCATGAAATCTTTGGCAATGCGATACCCGCGCTCGCCCTCGACCAGCACTTCGTCGATATCGCGGCTGTAAAGATCGCGGATCGACCGTTTGATCAGATCGCCCTCTTCGTAAATTTTTGCCGGGGCGATCGATTTCAGCGTCAATTCGCGGATCTGTTCCCACAAGCGCTGCAGATATTCGTAATCGCGCTTGATTTCGGCCTTGGTGCGTTTGGCGCCCGCAGTGCGCACAATCAAGCCTGCGCCGGTGGGCACATCGATTTCTGCAGCGATTTCTTTCAGCTTTTTGCGATCAACCGCATTGGTGATCTTGCGGCTGATGCCGCCACCACGGGCGGTGTTGGGCATCAACACGCAATAGCGGCCTGCAAGGCTAAGATAGGTGGTCAGGGCGGCGCCTTTGTTGCCACGCTCTTCTTTTACCACCTGCACCAGCATGATTTGGCGCACTTTGATCACTTCTTGGATCTTATAGCGGCGCGGGCGCGGTTTGCGTACAGGGCGAATATCTTCGGCATCGTCGTCATCAGAGACGTCTTCGATTTCGCTGTCGCGCTCTGCCGGGCGGGCCTTGCGGCCACGGCCACGCCGTGCGGGGGTACCATCGGCCTCGGAATCGTCAGCCTCTGCGTCATGGTCCCCGTCTTCGTCAGCGCCGTCTTCGTCTGCACCGTCGTCAGCACCGTCGTCTTCGGCACCCTCTTCATGCGCGTCGGTTGCAGGCACATCATCGCCCGCCGCGGCGGCATCTGCCGCTTCGGTGGCCTGTGGTGCGCTGTCTTCGGGCTCTTCCACCGGGGTGTCTGCCACGCGCTCCATGGGCGAGATCGCCTCGTCGCTGTCGTCGGCCGCCAAATCGATGGTTTCCATGCCCGCGATTTCGCCGCTGTCATCGGCGACGTCTTGGGTGATGATCACATCGTCTTGGGTAGATTTTTCTGCCTTAGACTCGCTGCGGCCACCGCGCCGGCGGCGCTGGCGGGGGTTTTCATCTTCATCTTCGCGGGCGCGCTGTGCCTCAGCATAGGCGCGCTCTTCTTCCATCAGGGCTTCGCGATCGGCCACTGGGATTTGGTAGTAATCGGGATGAATTTCCGAAAACGCCAAAAACCCGTGTCTGTTGCCACCATAATCGACAAAGGCCGCCTGCAGCGAAGGTTCGACGCGGGTTACTTTTGCTAGATAGATATTGCTAGCGAGCTGGCGTTTGTTTTCAGATTCAAAGTCGAACTCTTCAACCTTGTTTCCGTCCACCACCACAACGCGAGTTTCCTCGTCGTGGGTGGCATCGATAAGCATTTTCTTAGCCATGTTTTCCGTTTGCACGACGTTGCAGACCGCCGCCATAAACGGCGCGGTCCAGCAAGGTCTTGACTGTCAGGGGCGATGGCGGGCGTAGACACAGAAAAGCGACAGGCGCTTGCGCTTGCTCTACTGTTCGGTGCTCGTTCACGCCTCATCGCGTTTCTTCTCCAAACGATGGCGCATCGCGCACCACCGCTCATTCAACACGCATCGCGCGGATCTATGCCTGCGCCTGCGCTATTCACTGGCCCGTTTCCGGGCCCAATCGGCCTGTTCAGAACTTCCGTGGTCATCGGAGCGGTTTCTGTAACAGCGAAACTCTTTGCGGCGGGCGGATTGCGCCTCTCGCCGTGGATCGAGCATAAGGCCTGCACACCGGGAAAGACAATGGCAAAAATGCGAAAGCGCTTTGCCACCCCCTTTTGAACACATCCGCTAAGGCCCTGCCAACGGCGGGCACAGCTGCAATGCTACAGGTAATCTTGGCGTTGCAGCGCGTATTTGGCCATTTTTTCATTCAGCGTGCGGCGTGGCAAACACAGCTCGTCCATCACCGCCTGAATAGAGCCTTTGTGCCGGCGCATGGTGTTATCGATCAACATCCGCTCGAACGCCTCGACATATTCTTTCAGCGGCTTGCCCTCGGTCGTCATGACGGGTTTCATATCGTCGTGATCGGCCATCAGCAGCGAGGCAATCGTGCCCTGCCCCCGGCGCGCCTGCAACACCGCGCGTTCGGCAACATTGATCAATTGGCGCACGTTGCCCGGCCATGGCGCTTGTAACAATTGCGCCGCTTCTTGGGCGGTTACCTTTGGCGCCTCGCAGCCATATTCCTCGGCAAACTGGTCGCTTAGGCGGGTAAAGAGCGTTAAAATATCCTCGCCCCGTTGGCGCAGCGGCGGCAAGGTAATGCGCAGCGCGCCCAAGCGGTAAAACAAATCTGGCCGCAACACATCTTCAAGGGTTTTATCCTGCTGTTGCAGGTTTGAAATGGCGATAATGCGGGTTTCCGCCGGGGTGCCCTGATCGTTGAGCACGCTCAAAAGCCGCGCTTGCAAACTGTCGGGCAGCGCCTCGACATCCTCTAGGACCAAGGTGCCGCCGCGCGCCTCTTCCATGGCGGGCAAAATGGTGTCTTCGGGTTGCATCGGGCCAAACAGCCGTTTGGCCAAGGCTATTTCTTCAAAGGCCGCGCAAGACAGCAGCACAAATTTCTTGCCCGCCCGCGCCCCCACCGCATGCAGCGCATGCGCCACCAGCGTTTTGCCGGTGCCGGTTTCACCATCGATCAAAACATGGCCATCGGCCTGCCCCAGATCTAAAATATCCTCGCGCAGCCGGTCCATGGCCGGGCTGGTGCCGATCAACTTGCGCATCAGCTGCGTGCCATCGCTGAGCTCGCGGCGCAGTTGGCGGTTATCCAACGTCAAGCGGCGCTGCAGACTGGCCTTTTTGGCCAGCTCGGACATCCGGTCGGGGTTGAACGGTTTTTCCAAAAAATCAAAGGCACCAACGCGCATCGCCTCGACCGCCATCGGCACATCGCCATGGCCGGTGATCATGATCACCGGCAAGGTGCTGTCGTTGCCCATCAACTTTTTCAAAAACTGAATGCCATCCATGCCCGGCATTTTGATATCTGAAATCACGATACCGGGGTAATCGGGGCCGATCGCCTTCAGCGCCTCTTCAGCGCTGGCAAATGTTTCGGTGTCATAGCCCGACAGCGCCAGCCATTGGCTGATCGATTGGCGCATGTCTTTTTCATCATCGACGATGGCAATTTTTGTGGCATTCGACATGGTTTTTGTGGCCCCTTACTCTGCAGCCTCGATTTCGTCGGCGTCGTCCATCAAGATGGGCAGGCGCATTTCAAACACCGCCCCGCGCCCTTCGGCATTGCGCGCAGTCAGCCGCCCGCCAAGCTGGTTCACGATCCCCGAGGAAATGGCAAGCCCCAGCCCAACCCCCTCGCCCGCAGCTTTGGTGGTGTAAAACGGCTCGAACAGCTGGTCGAGATCTTCAATGCCAAGGCCATTGTCGCGCACCGTCAGCGTGGCGGTTTCGCCCGCCGCCAAGAAGATATCAACCTCGGGGTCGTCCAAGGCGCCAGTGGCATCGATTGCATTGCGCAAAAGGTTGATCATCACCTGTTCAATCCGTACCCGGTCGCCCAGCACCATCACCGGCTGCGAGGGCACCGCACGGCTGATACGGATCTGGCGTTGTTTCAATTGCGGCTCCATCATCGACAGGGCCGAATTCAGCGCATCCCCCATATTTACAGGGGTCAGCGCGCTGCCGCCCTTGCGGGCATAGGATTTCAACTGGTGCGTGATGGTGCCCATGCGCCCGATCAAATCATCAATCCGCTGGAACGACGACAGCGCCTCTTCGGGGCGGTTGCGCTGTAGCAGCAGCCGCGCGCCGGCCAGATAGGTTTTCATCGCCGCCAGTGGCTGGTTCAACTCGTGGCTGACCGCCGCAGACATTTCGCCCAAGGCCGCCAATTTCGAGCTTTGTTCAAGCGTCTGTTCGGCCACGGCAAGGGTTTCTTGCACGCGCTCGCGCTCGGCGATTTCCCGCTGCAGGCGCATGTTCAATGCGCGCAATTCCGCCGACTCGCGTTGAAATAATGCCATGCGCAGCGCGGTTTTGCGGCTAAGGGCATAAAACGCCAAGGCCAGCAAAATGGCGAATCCCATGATTTCCAGCGCCAACACGCCGTTCACCCGCTCGCGCACGCTGTCGTAGGTGGTAAAGCTGGTCATCATCCAGCCGCGAAACGGAATGCGGCTTTGCATGCGCATCACCGCCTCGCCCTCGACATAGGCATCGGCGGGCAAGGCCGACCAATCGGCGGTGGCCTGAATGGCGCGCTGGATGGCGCTGATGGCGGGCTCGGCGGCCAATGCGGCCTCTTCCGTCTGGCCGCGCCAGCGCGGTTCAGAGGCCAAAATGATTGTGCCTTCGCTGTCGGTCACCAAAACCGCATCGGAAATACCTGCCCAAGCGCGTTCGAATTTGGCCAAATCCACCTCGACCACGATCACACCCAGCGTGCCGCCCTGCTGTTCCACCCGGCGCGAATAGGCAAAAACAAAACTGCCCACTTCGCGGCGCATATTGGTAAAAACCGTTTCATTCGAACGGATTGCATCAATAAAATAGGGATCCGAACGGTGCATACTGCCCAAGCGGTTGCGGTCTGTGGCGGCCACGGCGCGGCCATCGCGATCGAGCAGCATCAACGAGGCGGCGCCAATTTCATCGACAAACGAAATCAGGCGTTGGGTCGAGTTTGAAAAATCACCCGAGGCCAGCGCCCCTATCAGCGCCGGGTCGCGCGACAGCAACTGTGGCACAATCGCATTGCGGCGCAGTTCCGACAGCAAGTTGCCAGAATAAAGCGCCAGCCGCAATTCGGCCCGGTTGCGGGTGTTTTCGGTAAAACGGTCTGTCAGCAGCGCGTTGGTCACAACCACCGTGATCACGGCCAGAATTGTCAGCACAAACAGCGCCACCCTTGCGCGCCAGCTGACAGTGCCGGTGCGCAGGGGCAGATTTTTCATTGGGACAGAGCGGGCAGCCATGCCGTAACGCTACGCCGAAGCGCAGGTTTGCTCAAGTCAGGCTGTCACCACTTGATCCAGCAATGCGCGGAACATTACCGCCCCATCGGTGCCGCCATGGGCCGGTTCGGCCATGCGTTCGGGGTGGGGCATCATGCCCAAGACGCGGCGGTTTTCCGACAAAATGCCCGCAATATCCCCAACCGAGCCATTGGGGTTTTCGGCATAGCGAAAGGCGATACGGTCTTCGGCCTGCAGCTGCTGCAGCGTTTGTGCATCGGCATAGTAGTTGCCATCGTGGTGGGCAATCGGCACGGTGATGCGCTGGCCTGCCTGATAGCCCGTGGTAAAGGCGCTGTCTGCCGTGCCCACCAGCAAATCTACCGGGCGGCAGATATATTTCAGCCCCGCGTTGCGCCGCAGCGCACCGGGCAACAGCCGGGTTTCGGTCAGCACCTGAAACCCGTTGCAGATGCCCAAGGCATAGCCGCCGCGCGCTACGTGCTCTTTCAGCGCGCCGCAAATGGGCGAGTTGGCCGCAATGGCCCCACAGCGCAGGTAATCGCCATAAGAAAACCCGCCGGGCACGCCCACCACATCCACGCCCTCGGGCAGGCCGGTGTCTTTGTGCCAGACCATGCTGACCTTGGCGCCAGCCTTTTCAAAGGCCACGGCCAAATCGCGGTCGCAGTTCGAGCCGGGGAAAACCAATACGGCCGCGTGCATCAACCCAACTCCACCGAGTACGATTCGATCACCGTGTTGGCCAAAAGCCGCTCGCACATGTCGCGCACCGTGGCCTCGGTGGTGCCATCGGCCAGCTCCAGCTCGATCACCTTGCCCTGGCGCACGCCTTCGACGCCCTGAAAGCCAAGCGCGCCAAGCGCATGCTTGACTGCCTCGCCCTGCGGGTCGAGCACCCCGTTTTTCAGCATTACGTGAACCCGCGCCTTCATGGCATTCCTCCGGTACGTTTCGATGGGCCCAAAGCCCTGTTGTGGTGGTAGCGCCCGGCCAAGCCGGCCGGGCGGCCAGATCAGTTAATCAAGGTAGGCTTGATCGGGGTGGCCGCGTTTTTCGGCATCACCCCAAGGCGGCGCGCCACCTCGCTATAGGCATCTGTCAGGCTGCCCAGATCGCGGCGGAACACGTCTTTGTCCAACTTCTGGTTGGTTTCAATATCCCACAGGCGGCAGCTGTCGGGGCTGATTTCATCGGCCACAACAAGGCGCTGGAAATCACCGTCATACACCCGGCCAATTTCGATTTTGAAATCGATCAGGCGGATGCCCACCCCAAACATGACCCCCGACATAAAGTCGTTCACCCGCAGCGCAAGGCTGAGAATATCATCCATGTCTTGCTGGCTGGCCCAACCAAAGGCCGCGATATGTTCTTCGGTGATCAGCGGATCGCCCAGTTTGTCATCTTTGTAGTAATACTCGATGATCGGGCGGGGCAGCTGGGTGCCCTCCTCGATGCCAAGGCGCTTGGACATCGAGCCTGCGGCATAGTTGCGCACAACCACCTCTAGCGGGATAATCTCGCAAGCGCGCACCAATTGTTCGCGCATGTTCAACCGCTTTAGGAAGTGGGTCGGCACGCCGATGTTGTTCAAACCCATCATGAAATATTCCGACAGCAGGTTGTTCAGCACCCCCTTGCCCTCGATCACATCCCGCTTTTCAGCGTTGAATGCGGTTGCGTCATCTTTGAAATATTGCACGATAGTGCCCGGCTCTGGCCCTTCATACAGGGTCTTTGCCTTGCCTTCGTAAATCTTCTTGCGCCGTGCCATGGCCACTCCGTCGCTTGCGCGGGCTGAGTCCCGACGCTGCCCCCCCATAAATCATGGGCGCCATTGTCGCAAGACGGTGCCGCCCCTTGCGTCACGCGCCCTGCAGGGGCATATGAGAGAGAACCGCAATGGCAGATTAGGGAAGGCCATCCATGAGCACCTTTGACGATCGCGAAAACGCATTTGAAGCAAAATTCGCCCATGACGAAGAAATGCAATTCAAAGCGCAGGCCCGGGCCAATAAATTGCTGGGCCTTTGGGCTGCAGAGAAAATGGGCAAAACCGGCGAGGCCGCGGCAGAATACGCCAAAGAGGTTATCAAAGCTGACTTCGAAGAAGCCGGCCACGAAGACGTGGTGCGCAAGGTTTTGGCCGATTTGGGCGATGCCAGCAGCGCCGACGAAATTCGCGCCAAGATGGCGGAAACGCTGATCGAGGCCAAAAAGCAGGTTATGACCGAGGTGTAAGCGCCTTTCTTTGCGATCCAAAAGCGCGGCCACGCCCAGCGGGCCGCGCTTTTTGTGTTGCGCAGCGCGATGCTGCCCGCAGGTGCGCCTGCGTTGATTTTTGCGCATCGCTTCAAACCCAGTGCGCCCTGCCGTTCATGAATATGAAACAGGCCTCATGTTGACTATGCAGAAAATGCCATTGCCCCACAGGCCGAAATTGGGGACGAGGACACACAATGAAACGGAGCCACCGAAATGACTGACGCGCTGACACAGCTTTTGCAAACCCGCGACTGGCTGATGGCCGATGGGGCAACAGGCACGAACCTGTTCAACATGGGCCTTACCTCGGGCGATGCGCCAGAGATGTGGAACGAAGAGCATCCTGACCGGATCAAGGCGCTTTATAAATTCGCCGTGGATGCAGGCAGCGATATTTTTCTGACCAACTCGTTTGGTGGCAATGCGGCGCGCTTGAAACTGCATGGCGCCGAAAAACGTGCCCGCGAAATCAGCCGCATCAGCGCCGAATTGGGCCGCGACGTGGCCGATGCCTCGGGGCGGCGCGTGGTTGTGGCGGGCTCGGTCGGGCCGACCGGCGAAATCTTTGCCCCAATGGGCACGCTGACCCACGAACTGGCTGTCGAAATTTTTCACGAACAGGCCGAAGGGCTGAAAGAGGGCGGCGCCGATGTGCTGTGGCTGGAAACCATTTCAGCCCCCGAAGAATACCGCGCCGCCGCCGAGGCCTTTGCCCGCGCGGGCATGCCGTGGTGCGGCACGATGAGCTTTGACACCGCCGGGCGCACGATGATGGGCATGACCTCGGCGCAGATGGTCGATATGGTCGAGGCGCTGGAAAACCCGCCCATCGCCTTTGGTGCCAATTGCGGCGTTGGCGCATCAGACTTGCTGCGCACGGTCTTGGGCTTTGCCGCCCAAGGCACCGAACGCCCGATTATTGCCAAGGGCAACGCAGGCATTCCCAAATATCACGATGGGCACATCCATTACGATGGCACCCCCGAACTGATGGCGGAATATGCCGTATTGGCGCGCGATTGCGGCGCGGCCATCATCGGCGGCTGCTGCGGCACCATGCCCGAACATCTGGAAAAAATGCACGAGGCGCTTTCGACCCGCCCGCGCGGGCCACGCCCCACGCTGGACGAGGTCACAGCCCGTTTGGGTGGGTTTTCCTCGGCCGCGGATGGCACCGGTGACGACGAGGCGCCAAAGCGCGAACGCCGTGGCCGCCGGCGCGGCTAAGCGCCCCCGCCCAGCCCCTAAACACAGGGCCTGCACCGGCTTTTTTGTGGTGGGGCCAGGCATTTAAGGCATTTGGTCGGTTGCGCCACCGCGCATGTCGTAAATCGAACAGTCTGATTGCCGCAAAAATACGAAATGTGCGCAGAACAGACCACAACGCTCCGCCACCAAGCGGACCCATGTAAGGAAGCGCATCATGTCGGAAGATCAGGACGACATCATCCTCAGCGAATTGGACGACGACGAACTGGTCCAACAGATGTTTGATGACCTTTATGACGGTCTGAAAGAAGAAATCGAAGAAGGCGTGAACATCCTGCTGGAACGCGGCTGGACCCCTTACAAGATTTTGACCGAGGCCCTGGTGGGCGGCATGAAAGTGGTGGGCGACGATTTCCGCGATGGTATCTTGTTCGTTCCCGAGGTGCTGCTGGCCGCCAATGCGATGAAGGGTGGCATGTCCATTCTAAAACCGCTCTTGGCTGAAACCGGCGCACCGCGCATGGGCTCGATGGTGATTGGTACCGTCAAGGGTGACATCCACGACATCGGCAAAAACCTTGTGTCGATGATGATGGAAGGCGCAGGCTTTGAAGTGGTGGATCTGGGCATCAACAACCCGGTGGAAAACTACCTCGCCGCATTGGAAGAGCACAAGCCAGACATTTTGGGCATGTCCGCACTGCTGACCACCACCATGCCTTACATGAAAGTGGTCATCGACACGCTGGTCGAAAAAGGCATGCGCGATGAATATATCGTTTTGGTGGGCGGCGCGCCCCTGAACGAGGAATTTGGCAAAGCCATCGGCGCCGATGCCTATTGCCGCGATGCGGCTGTGGCCGTGGACACCGCCAAAGATTACGTGGCGCGCAAACACAACCAAGCCCGCGCTTAAAACCCTAGGTCTTTGAAACCGCCAAACCCCGCCCCTTTGGGCGGGGTTTTTGTTTAGCCTTGCAGCCCGCGCCCACGCACGGCCATCAAGGTGCAGCTCATGGTGGCAATCAGCTTGTCTGCGCCATCATCGCCACGCGCATAGGCCCGCCCTTCGGTTGGTAGCAGGCTGCGCCCGGCCTTCACCACCTGCCCCACAAAGCGAAAGCTGCTGCCTTGCGCGGGGGCCAGAAAATTGATCTTGAATTCGGCAGTCAAAACCGCGCTGTCCGCGTCCATCAGCGTAAAGCCCGCATAACCGCACGCGCTGTCAAGCACCGCCGCCACGGCCCCGCCGTGCACAAACCCATGCTGCTGCGTAACGCCCATGGAAAACGGCATGGTTATCTCGACCACCCCGGGCGCCACCTGCCCCAGTTGCGCGCCAAACCCCGCCATCAGGCCCTGTTTGGCAAAACTGTCCGCGACGCGGGCCTGATAATCCGCGCAGCGGGGCTGAAACCGGGATTGGGGCCACATTGGGCTGGGCATGGGCACTCCTTAAAAAGCGGCGGTTTTCACTAGCTTATGTCGATTCGATGCATGCAAAACCCGCAACGCCACGTCACACTGCCCCTGCGCGAAAGGAGACAACATGACCGCACCAGATGATCTGACCCTGACCGAACAGGGCCTGAAGGCTACCGGCACAGGCCAAGTGTTGCTGCTGGCCTGCGGCGCCTTGGCACGCGAAATTTTAGCGTTGAAAGCGGCCAATAATTGGCACCATCTGGACCTGCAATGCCTGCCTGCCATCTTGCACAACCATCCCGAGCGCATAGCGCCAGCCGTGCGCCAGGCCGTGGCCGAAAACGCCGCGCAGTACGAACGTATATTCGTGGTCTATGCCGATTGCGGCACCGGCGGCCTGCTGCGCCAAACCTGTGACGAGCTGGGCGTAGACATGGTAGAAGGGCCCCATTGCTACAGTTTCTTCGAGGGCAACGCGCGTTTTGCTGAAAAGGCCGAAGAAGAAATCACCGCCTTTTACCTGACCGATTTTTTAGTGCGCCAATTCGATGCTTTTGTCTGGCGCCCCTTGGGGCTGGACCGCCACCCCGAGCTGCTGGAGATGTATTTTGGCCATTACGAAAAACTGGTCTACCAAGCCCAAACCAACGATCCGGCGCTGACCGAAAAGGCACAAA
>Ga0181563_10002374_pt1 | contig 18254 bp, 10 predicted proteins | sample 011ome_25_FD_133759 | JGI IMG/M metagenome (GOLD analysis project Ga0181563, IMG submission 133759) | Coastal salt marsh microbial communities from the Groves Creek Marsh, Skidaway Island, Georgia - 011512CT metaG (megahit assembly) | ecosystem: Environmental > Aquatic > Marine > Intertidal...
CGCTCAAAATTGTAATCAAACAATGCATTTAAAATCAAAAATACTAGATGCGACAATGTTCCTGCCGTTACTATTTTGTACGCTGGGCAGCGAGTGTGTCGTCGAAAGCTCGTCGTTGCAGATATTTTTTGTGCGAGCGCTGAGGGAGATTGCGCATGAAGACGTACGTCACCGCCGTCGCCGTCGATACCGGTGCGTGCGATAATTGATGAGTGGAAATGGATGGGTGTTTGGTATGCGTGTGGTGATGTAATTTCAGGATTACTACTAAAAAGTCGAGCGCCGCGCGCCTTGGATTTACTCGTCGTCTTCGTCTTCTTCCTTTGGCGAGTAATTCGTTGGCGAGTACGCTGGACTCGTTGGGGAGTATGCCGGACTCGTTGGGGAGTATGCCGGACTCGTGGGCGAATATGCCGGACTCGTGGGCGAGTACGCTGGACTCGTGGGCGAGTACGCTGGACTCGTCGGCGAATATGCCGGACTCGTCGGCGAATATGCCGGACTCGTGGGCGAGTATGCTGGACTCGTTGGGGAGTACGCTGGACTCGTGGGCGAGTACGCTGGGCTCGTGGGCGAATACGCCGGGCTCGTGGGCGAGTATGCTGGACTCGTTGGGGAGTAAGCTGGACTCGTGGGCGAGTAAGCTGGACTCGTGGGCGAGTATGCTGGACTCGTTGGGGAGTACGCCATACCACCACCCGGAGAAAACCCTCCAACCCCTCCCGGTGAGAACGCCATACCATCGCTGTATGGGGAAAATGCCATGTGCGTGTCGAAAGGAGACGCATGCGGTGACAACAAAAACGACGGCGAGCGGCCACCGTAACTTGGAGTCTGGCTTCCTTCGCGACCAGGCGTCATGGAACCGCCGTGGCCAGGCGTTCGCATCATACCACTGTCCGTAAACAAATCTAAATCGATCGCCTCCTTGAGAAGCTCTTCGTTCAAGTGTACGCCGAATTCGCCCGTACCGATTGGGCAGAACTGACCGAGCATGATGTTTTCGCTCGGACCAGTCATGTTGTCGAGCTCGGAGAACGCTGCAGCTTCCAACAAAATGTCCACAGTTTCCTCGAATGAGCATCGCATCAACGGACCGGTTTCCACACGGTTGATACCGTGACGAGTAATCGACATCAAGTGTCCTCTGTACGTCATAACTTCGACAAGGATGGCCAAGTGTCTGTAGTTGACATACGAGCCGTCGAATTCAATCACACCGCGAAGTTCCTTGAGAAGCGTGTTACGCACGGCTTCAATACCCAACACTTGAATCACCTCAATCAAGTGGTTACTCGTCGTACGCGAGAAGTCAACATCCGGATGCGCCATTACTTGCAACAAGTTGACGCCTTCAGTGTCCAACATCCACTCGGTTTGCTTTTCGAACAGGCCTGTCTTGGCGTTGACGGCGTTGGTCTTTGCTTCGCGAATGAAAACCTTCTTAATGTCTGGGATACCTCTAAGCGCCAAGTTGGAAAGCATTTGCGTCTCTAATCTCTTCAAAAATACTTCGTCTTCGGTGTCGGCGTCGGCATCTTGCTTCGTACCTTCGGGATTCATGATGCGAATGCGAAGAACCAACTTTTCGCTGTTATCGTCGTTGAAGATGCACGACAAGTCGCCTTGGAAATCTTCATTAATGCGCTCGGCGACGTCAGCCATGAGAAGTTTCTTATCAACCATCATTTCACGGTTCAATTCGATGCGCAATAACCACGGTGACATACGCGACGGGTCGACTTCTTCATCAGGCATCTCGTAGTACGCGCGAACGAATTCGCGATCCTCTTCAATCACAGTATCCGTAGGATCCGGATCGTAATGCACTTCGGTGACTGCCGCAACGGAGTGTAAAGTGGTGTACTCGAGCGACGCTTGCACGTTCTTCGCTTGGGTTCTGTCAGAAGCCAGTTCGGGTTTGAGCGCCACGGTAAGCGACGGCGTCTTGATCTGCTTGGCAATGTTGATGATTTCTTTGAGACGGGGGACACCGAGCGTAACGTTCTTTGCAGACACACCGGCAAAGTGAAACGTGTTGAGCGTCATCTGCGTCGCGGGCTCACCAATGGATTGCGCAGCTACTGTGCCGATACCATCACCAGGCGGCGCGAGCGCCATCTTGAAGCGTGATTCTATTTCTCCGATGACCCAGTCGAAGCCCGCCGGCGTAAGCTTGTGTTCCTTCAACACGCGCTTGGCCGCCAAGTTGGCGCGCACGTGCGCGAAGAAAAGCATCGTACCGTTGCGTTGAGCCTCAATGGACAGCGCATCGTTACCAGGCACGACGACAAGCTTTCGCAGCAACGCAGCGACGGATTCAATGACGTGCGTCACTTGCACTTCCTCACCCTTGCCCGGCGCGTACAAACCGTATTGCTTTTGCGCGTTCCAAATGATGCGCTTCATCGCAACCGGAAGATGGACGTTCGGATCACCTGTGGGACAAATCTTACGTAATTCAACGCGATCGGCTTGGAGACGGTCCCATTCACGGTCAAGGATCTCGCGAACCTTGGCGCTGTGAGACAACTCGCTCGCTTGTTCGTCACTCAACCAGCCCTTGCTAAAGTTGGGCGCGTCGGGGTCGATGTGGAACTTGTTCGCAAAGTCCTTGACACTCAAACGCAACGTATCAATGCTTTGCGACTCAATCATCGTAGCATCCATACCATCCTCACCATACAAGAACTGAATGACGTCGCCGACGCTGTTGCGGACGGTGCCGTCATACTTGACGACGACATCCTCCATCGCCTTGACGAGACGACGTTGAATGTAACCCGTTTCGGAAGTCTTAACCGCGGTATCGATCAAACCTTCACGACCACCCATGGCGTGGAAGAAGAACTCTTGCGGTGTCAAACCACGAAGGTATGAGTTCTCAACGAAACCACGGGATTCAGGACCAAAGTCATCCTTGCTAAAGTGCGGCAACGTGCGGCCCTTGAAGCCGTAAGGGATACGCTTACCTTCAACGTTTTGCTGACCGACGCAAGCAATCATCTGCGAGATATTCAAGAAAGAACCCTTCGAACCAGCGGTTACCATCATCTTGACATTGTTCGTATCCTTCAGCGAGTTTTGCGCGGAGTTACCCGCGTTGTCACGCGCCTTGTTCAAGATTTGGTTCACCTTCTGTTCAAACGATTGCTGCATCGTCATACCCGGTTGAAGTTCAAGCTCGTTGTTTTGAGCGAGCTTGATAACTTCCTTCACATCCTGCTTCGCCTTGGTGATCGTGTTGTTAATGGAATACATCGTCTCGTCGTCGGCAATCGTATCGGCGATACCGACGGTGAAACCGTGGTGCAAGACCCAGTAGTTGACGAGCGTTTGCGTTTGCGAGATGAGACCTCGCGCGGCATTCGGTCCCCATTCTTCCCAAGTGACGTGGATCAAACCACCGCCACCGCTACCCATGGTCTTCTTACACAACGTACCCGTCAACAATTCACCTTGCTCGATGCGCACGCCCGTGTCGTCGACGCTAAAGTTCATGTCGTCGGCGTCTCTCGCCCAAGCGCTCGTGCGCAACAAGTTCACCTTGGGAAGCATCATGGAAAACACTTGTTTACCGGTCCACAACGGCTCAGGTTTGAGAATAGCAGGCTTGGGCATCTTGCCATCCCAATCTTCGAGCCACATTATGATGTTCATAAAGACATCCTTCTTGATGAACGTGTCGCGCTTGGTGATCAAACGGCAGCCGAGCAACGTGTCTTGCACAATAGCCATGACTGGTTTGTTCGCCTGCGGCGAAACAATCATCTTCGGGACCATCATCAACTCCTTGACCTCGGCGCGCGTTTCGTACGATTGCGGGAGGTGCATGTTCATTTCATCACCATCGAAATCGGCGTTGTACGGCGGCGTCACCGACAAGTTCAATCTAAACGTCGAGTAAGGCATGATTCGCACGCGATGACCCATGATGGACATCTTGTGCAACGACGGCTGCCGGTTAAACAACACGACATCACCATTGATCATGTGTCGCTCCACCTTGTAGCCGTACTCCAAGCGCTTCTCGCTAGACTTTTTCAAGAAACGCAAATCCAAACGCTGACCATCTTCACGAATAATGTACCGAGCACCCGTTTCACCAGGCGGCGGGTGCGGGCCATTCTCCACCAATCGCTGCAAGCGTTCGATGTTGTACGGTGTTACCGTCTCCGGGTACGTCATGTTCAGCGCGATGGACCACGGCACTCCGAGTTCGTCGAGCATTAAGTTCGGGTCGGGGGTGATGACAGTACGCGCCGAGAAATCGACGCGCTTACCCATCAAGTTCCCTCGAATACGCCCAGCCTTACCCTTCAAACGCTCAGAAATAGACTTGATGGGGCGTCCGCTTCGCGTCAAAGCACGAGGCATCCCCGCCACCGTGTTGTCCATAAACGTCATGATGTGGTACTGGAGGAGTTCTGTAAATTCTAAGATGACGTGCTGAGGCGCACCGTTTTGCTCTTGGCGCTCCAAGTTTTTGTTCGTTCTCACGATTTCCATCAACTTGACTGTCAAATCATCCTCAGAACGCGTGGACGCGTCGAAGGAGACGGACGGGCGCACCGGCGGCGGCGGCACAGGCATCACTTGCAAGATGAACCAATCTGGACGCGCGTGCTCGGGGTTTAAACCCAAAATACGGCAATCCTCGTCGGAGATTCCCTTCAAGATTTGCAACGCACGCTCAGCTGTAATGATCACCTTGCGTTCACCACCTTCGGGCAACAATTCCTCATCTCTGTGCTTGAACTCGGCGGTGATCTTCATCCCTTCCAAACGGTACTGCGGCTGCGCGGTTCCCGTGTACGGACACACACTCTTCGACTTGCACGCATCAACCAACTTCTTCAACCGGTTTTTGGGATTCTTAATACGCATCAACTGCGCGTATTTTGCATCCTCCTCCTTGTGCAACAACAACTGCGAAGACGAGTACCCGACGCACCGCAAGCACTTCAACACGACGTTGATAAACCCGTGATGAAACACGGGTTTCGCCAACTCCAAGTGTCCAAAGTACCCAGGCGTCTGCACCGAATCACATCCATCGGTTTCGCACACCGACCCACGATCCATGGTGCCCATACGCGGATCGCTCAACCCACCGCGCTTGGGACGTCCCTTGTCGTACGTCTCGCTCGTCTCAATCTCACACACCGACATCTTACGCTGCGCACGCGCGTACGACAACACACGAATGGAGAAACACGCGCACAGTCAGTCTCTATCACAGTTGATCGCCCCGACGCGCGTAACCCGCCTCACGCGCGCACGCATCGCGCAAGATCGTCCAAAGATCATCCTCCAGAATGCGCGCGCGACCCCTTGGGACTCGCGATCGAACGGCGCGTCGACGATGACGTACGATTTCGTCCGGGCTCAGCACGCCGAACTGCACCGCGGTGACGCGGCATAGTTCCGCGGTCGAGTGCGGGAATCGGTCGTGGACGGACATGGCGAAAGTGCGTCGCACTCTGAGGACATTGCATTCAGGGACAGGGTTTGGGACGTGCGCTCGCGAGCTCCGGCGTCGCGTTACAATGACTTTGGGATGCGTTTATTCGCGACGTAATGACGATACCGCGGCACGCCCGCAGCGCGTTCGGTATTTCTAAATAATTCCAAGCTCGGCAGAGCTTCGTCCCACGGACCGGCGATTTGAGTCTTGCCTCGAGCGACGCTTTGCACGAGAAACGTCGGCGCGCCGAGCGCGAGACACGCGGCTCCGACGGCGTACGCGATGGCTAATTTCGCGTGATGCGCGCGCACGGCGATGAATGCGACGACGTGCATGACGATAATGACACATACATGCAATGTCGTGGAGAATGAGCGCACGGCGCGCCAAACGTATGGGCTTAAGACGTACGATTCCACGGCGAGCAACGCGTCCACGTAGGCGCACCGCGCGTCGTCGAATCGAGACGCGAGCAGCATGGACGCGAACATGGACGCCCCGAGCGAAAACGTGCTCGCCAGCTGCTTCGTCTCCAGATTCATAAACGCGTAATCATACGTTATCGCGTACGTTACGAGCGCGAGACACGCGCAGACGTGCGCGGTGTCGCTCGACATCGCCGCCGTCATGGTTTGACACAGCGGCGCGAGCGCCGCCAGCCCGCACGTCGTCAGCGCGCCCAATCGCACGCTACGAAGGACGCGCCACAGAAACCGTACTAACGGCGTCCGGCGACCATCACAACACCTCGCTCCATCGCCATCGCGCGTGTCATCGCGCACGTCGTCGCCTACACACGCCCACGCGCACAAACCGACGACCAACGCGCCGCGCGCCCGACGCGCCCACGCGTCCACATCAACCATTCCCGTCCGCATCGTCCCGTGCGCGCACGCGTGCAGCACCACCACGCAACACTGCTGCGATATCGTCATCGACGTCAGCGCGCTCGCGCGCCATCGACGGTGTCGCACGTTGGCGTTGATGCGCAAGCGAGAGAGAAACAGCTCGGGGTCGGTGTAATTGTCATCCAAAGCCGACGTCGTCGCCGTCGACGATGCGCTCGCGCGCGCGGCGTCGTCGGCGTCGTCATCACCGTCATCGTCCACGCCCGCGCGCGGGTCGTAGAGCACGCGGTACGGCCGTCGCGTCACGCCAACCTCCATGGCTTTGCCCGTCGCGTCATCCAATGCCGACGTCATTCGTCGTCGCCGACGTCTCCATGTCGCGCACTGACGCCCGCGCGCGCGCGCATAGCGATGATGATGACGCGGTACGACGCGCTGACGCGTGCGCGCGCGACGCACGCGCGCGCGCGACGTCCCCGGCGCGCGTCAAGGTGAATCTGAGCACCCCAGACCAATCGATGCCGCCGACGACGCGCGCCGTCGCCGACGCGGACGCCGACGCGGACGACCCCACGGCTGGCGCGCGCGCGCGACGGCGATGGCGCGCCTCGGCGTCCGCCTCCTTGGACGGCGTCGAGCTGAGCGATTGGTTCGATGACGGCGATGATTCGGGTGGAGCGTCGAATCATTGGACGCGCGCGCGCGCGACCGACGACGATGTTTCAAACGACGACGACGACGACGACGACGAGTTCTGCATCGACCTCGACGCACCGCGCCATCGCGCGCGACGCGTTTTCGCACCACTGCCACGCGCTGAAGACGCCGTCGCGTTCCCGCGACGGCGTAAACGCGCGGCGTTTGACGCCTCGGCGCTCGGATTTCTCCCGGGCGCGCAGATGGATTTCAATTTACGCGCGCTCGAACGCGTCGATGATCGAGCCTGTGCGAGTCGTCGAAGTGCGGTGGATGTTTCGGCGTCTGGCGCGCCCGGGGTGGCGAATGTGGGAAACACGTGTTACGTCGCGGCGGCGTTGCAATTGTTGCGATCGATGCCGACGTTTACGGCGGATGTTCGTCGAGCGGCGCGATTCGATCGGCCACTCGTGCGTGCATTGGATGCGTTCTTCGCGTCAACCGTGGATAATCCACCGAGCGTGGTGGCTATTAAGGGCGCGGTCGCGCTGGGGGGATATCCTGAATTCGAAGGATTCGAGCAGCACGATTGCATGGAATTTCTCACGGCGACGCTCGCTCGGATCGAATGCGAAATGGGCGCCGAGAACGCGCACGCGTGTCCGAGTCGATTAAACTTTTCGTGGCGAAGCGAGCATCGATTGACGTGCGAGTCGTGTGGAGACGTGTCGACGCACGATGAGGAGCAGTGCGCGTTGAGTTTGGCGTTGCGCGTGCCGGACGAGCATAACGTGTCCATCGCCGAGCTCGCCGAGCGGTATTTCACACCCGAGCGGGGATTGAGTCGACGGTGCGAGCGCGAATCGTGTAGAGGTGAGACGTGCACGAGTGCGCGATCGCTCAAGACGCCTCCCCGCGTGTTACTCGTGCATCTGAAGCGGTTTACGACGGAGATTGTGCGCGATGATGTCGTTCGCGTGGGGAAGATTCGGACGTCGGTGCGCGTGCCGGGGACGTTGACGTTGGACGCGTACGTCGGCGCCGGTGGCGGGGATGAAGACCACAGCGATGTTCGCGAAGTGGTGCGAGCGACTCGCGCGCGGTTGCGAGGTGTAATCTCACACTTGGGATCGGCGGTGTCTTCAGGACACTTTATCGCGCACGTGCGAGATGATGACGTCGATCATTCGCAATGGTCGATGTTCGACGACGAGCGCGTGAGTTCCTACGTCGCTCGGAACGACGCGATGGATGCGCCACAGAATTCTAAAACGCCGCCAAATGAGTCGACGCGATCGCAACCGTTTGAGCGTGAATGCTACTTGGTGGCGTTCGAATGCGACGCGACGAATGCGTGAGCGCGCTTGACGACGGACGGTATTTGTATTTGTTCTCTTTGACCGGCGTCGCGCTGGTACCCGATGCTGCTGCTGTAACTTTGAAATGTATATGATGATGACGACGATGAACAATGTTTATCAATCTACCAACTGATACCTAATTACATGCGCTATAACTTGTGTGTGTGTGCGTGCTACTGATGTTTTAAATTACGGCGGCGCTCCGTACATGCGCTCAAAATTCTTCGCGTGTCGCAACACGGCGAGCACGGCGAGCGAACTCCCGCCATCCAACCCGTCGAGGAGCGTGGTCTCGTCTCGTTCGCCACGCCAAATGGCCTCAATGGTATCACCTTTAAGCACCCAACCTTGGCTGACGAGATGAGGAATGACTTCAAACTGTACAATTCTTTTGCGTTCGGCGTCTTCTTCGGTTAACCACGCGCACGCCGCGATGGCTTCAAACGCGCTATCCAATTGCTTCAATGCCTGATGTACATCCATCGTTTGCTTCTTGCGCATCGATGGGTTGCTCGGCATTGGATCACGATACGCGTGAGGCACGGCGTCCTCGTCTTCAACGCTCGCGCTCGACCGCGATGTCTCTCCGTGATCGCGCCGCCGACGCCGCTCCTCTTCAACCTCTTCATCCGTGCGCGTCGTGCTCCAATCCATCTCACCCCACGTAAACCGCCGCTCGATCCCCACCGCGGCAAACAACGACCCCAAATCCCTCGCCACAACGTTTCGACAATCCCCTCCAGTCGTGCGCAGCACAAACGGCACCTCGCGAACGCCCGACGCGCCGTCGGCGTCGCGCACGTAAAACCGCAACCGCCGCACCTTGGCCCCTGGCAGCTGCTTACTCTTCTGCACCCCATCCAGCGTCCCTTGCACGTGCGCCAACGCGTCGGCATTCACGCGCGACAACTCCGGGTGCGTCGCCGCGAGCACATCCGGGTGCACCAGCCGCACCAGCGCCGTCATGTTCGCCTTCAACGTTGGCGCATCGCCCGCGCCGCGCATCGTCGATGTCGCGCACATCTCTCGCGTCGTCGTCGTCGTCGTCGCCCATCCGCCGCCGCGCGACGACGCGACGCACGCCAGCGAACGCGACGCGCGCGCGAACGCCGCCGTCGCGCACCGTCGCCGCGCGTGCATCATCGCGCACGGAATCCGTCGTCCGAGTGACGCCACCGCGCGCGACGTTGGCGACGCGCGGCATCCGGCGACGCATGGTGTGTGTGTGTGTGTACCCCGGTACACATCGTCCCTGCGCGATGGACGATGAATGATGCCCCGAGCGCCGCCCCGCGCGGCGTGCGATGGCGTGAGATCGCTGGATCCACACGTCACACGGAGTCTATCTCTGTATATAACACTACACGTGTACTCTATAGCGCTATGTCCGAAGACTCACGTCACGGCGCGTGCGCCCGCGCGACGTCGACGCCCGCCCGACACATGGATGGCGGCGCGACGACCTCGCCCGATGGCACGTATTAGTGTCCATACCACTGAGTATTCGAGCGAACATCCTGTACGATACGTCGCCGTCACCAATAGTGAAGACCATGTGGCATCACGTGCGTGGCCACGCCCGCGATCGTCCGCACGCACACCGTCGCGAGCGACTCGACTAGGACGTATGCGTGCACAGTACGACGTCTGCGTGTACAGTGGGACATAAAATAAATTTATCGCACGCACACGGCGCGACGCGCGCGTCGAGTACGATGGATGGACGCCGCGCACCTCCGCGGGATGGGGGTCGGCGGTCGGCGTCGGTCGGGCGCGCGCGTCGGTTGGCGCGCGTCGGTCGATCGAGCGCGTCGGGTCGGTCGTGCGCCGCACACGCGCGCGCGAGAGACACGCACCACCGTCCGCCGCCGAATACACACACCCGACGCCGAACACACACACACCCGACGCCGAACACACACACCCCCCGACGCCGAAGAATATTCCGACGAATCAATCTCGAACGTTCGAAAAGTCGCGATGAGTTCCGCACGACGCACGATTGCATTGGCGTTGACGCTCTTGGTCGCGTGCGCGTCGAGCGCGAACGCCGCAATCACTGGCTTCTGCGATTATTTTCAACTAACCTTGACGTGCGCGGGGCACGCGACGAGCGCGGCGTGCACGGGCGACTGCACGTGGAACGGCTCGGACTGCGAGGCTGACGCGTCGTTGATGGCGTCGGTGGTGTTCGCCGCGACGGATTCGACGTCGCAAGCTTTCGTTACGCAAGCTGTAGCATGCACTGCGGACGATAGTGACGCGACGAGTTGCGCGGCGGATACAAACTGCGAGTACGACGCGTCGTCGGGCGATTGCTCGGTGACAAACGCGTTTACCTTGAGTAAGTACCAAACGTGCCAAACGTCGACGAGCGCGGGCGAACGAACGCGCGTTGGCTTTGTGGCTCCGGCAACGGCATTCGTCGCCGCCACCGCGCTCGCCGCACTGGCGTAAACATAAATGATCTGGTATACATGCCATTCATGGCGTCCGTCGAGCACGGCGCCGTCGATCAATCATCAAGTCGCGCGAACGGAACTTTCCAAACGAGAGTCGCTCAACGGGCGAACGTCTCCAGTTTCGCCTTTGATCAGCACACGTACAATGAAACGATGCTGCAATAACACAGATATATATATATATGACATTCCCCAGCGCTCGCCGTCCGTCGTCGTCGTCGTCGTCGTCGTCGTCATCGCCTTGGTCGCCCTCGAGCCCAAAAGAAGACGAAAGAAACTTAGTATGTACCCCTACACAACGGACAATTCTGACGAATCATTACCCAGCTACCTGTTGTGTGTACCCCATCCGCGATTGGCGTTTTCGTTATCCACGTGGACGCGAACGACGCCCGTCCGCATTGTTTGCCGCCGTCGACGCCGCGCGTCGCGCACGCACGCACACGCACACGCACACGCGCGATGGAACACGTTTCGCGCATGATGGCCACGTCGTCGCGAGCGACGGTTGGGACGACGACGACGACGACGACGCGCGCGAATGGGTGCGCGCGTTCGGGGTGCCGAACGCGCGCGGGTGCGGCGTCGGTGCTGCGCGCGCGTGCGCCGCGCCGTGCGAGCGGTATTCTCGCGCGCGCGAGCGCGAGTGACGCCGGGAATAACGAGCTCAAGGCGCCGTCGACGCCTGAGAGCCCGCGCGGGCAGCAGTTGGCGTATATTTTGCGCACGCAACCAGATATGTTTGATGTCGCCGTGGATTCGCAGCTCGACGCGCTCGGGGAGGAAATCGAGCGCGAAGGGCCGATTGAGGGCAAGGCTGAAGAGCAGCAGTTGGTATTGTTTAAGCGCATCGCAGACGTGCGCGCTTTGGAGCGACGACATGGGTTGGAGGATATCATTTATACGAGCATCATTCAAAAGTTTCTCAACGTCGGCGTGGATATGTTGCCGCCGTTGAACGAAAGCGCGATGTTGAAGGGCATTGATTTGAACAAGTTGACGGATGGCGTGCATAGCAAGGAGGCACTTGAGATGGTACGCGAACATTTGTTGGCGGTTTTGGGACAAGGGTCGGAGAATGCGTACTCGTCGCAGCTCGTGCGCATGTCCAAGCTGCAAGCGGCGCAGGTGTACGCCGCGTCCATCATGTTTGGATACTTTGTCACGCGTGCTGATAAGAGATTTCAGCTCGATCGCGCGTTAGGGACGCTTCCGCTCGATCCTATGGAAAGCGCAATGGCGTTAGAAAAGTTGTTTAATAGCGCGAGTGCGATGGATTCCATGGATGAAGCCGACGCGGCGCCAGTGAATTTTGGAGGCGCCGATTTTGACTTGTTTAGTGACGTAGCCAAAGCTGGCGGTGACCAGCGCAAGGCTGATGCGAACTCGAAATTGACGCTCAAGCAGTACATTCAAGGCTTCGACCAATCGACTTTGGCACAAACGGCGAGAATTGTCTCCATGGAGGGCGTCGCCGTCGCCGAACGTCAAACCGGCGCGTTGTTTGGTTCCATCGAGGACCTCCAGCGCGAAATGCAAGACGCTGTTGGCATGAACGCTGCGACGCCGCAAGAACTCCTGGACGCCGTGCAAAGTGTTGTGGCTGAAAATAAAGTGCAGACTTTGACATTGGCCTACGCGTCTCAGCGTCGATTGGTGCTCGAAGCGGTGGCGTTTGGCGCGTTTTTGCGCCAGTCCGAAACCTATGTCGACGGGTACAACGCGAAATTATTGACACCCACGCCACAAGGCCCGACTGGCCCGCCCGGAAACTCTTTACCGTCTGGTGACGACGATGGTCCAGTGAACGTCTAATCGCGAGAGACAGAGTGAGAGAGAGAGCGCCGCGTTCGCCAATCAAACCGAGACACCCAGCGGGCGAGGCATAAACGAAAACAAACAAACAAACAAACAAACAAACAAACAAACAAACAAACAAACAAGCCTTAGCAAAATATTTGTGATTGAGTACATACATCATTTCAACAACACGTATCGTTGGAAAACTATCTAGTCGCGTCGCATCGCGTCCATATCCTCCTAACGCATGTACGTATTCGTTCCCCGGCGACGGATGAGCGTTCCTACAACTCATTCGCATCCTTGCAAAGCGCCAAAAGCTTATCCTTATCCGCCCCAGTCATCTCCGCCACCTTCACACCGTTGGAGTACACATGAAACGTCGGCATCGCGCTGATCCCACACTCCGCCGCGAGATCTTCGAGCTCATCGACGTCAATCTTCACGAATTCAATGTCGGGAAACTTGGCGGACAATTCCTCGAAGTACGGCGCGATCGTCTTACACGGACCGCACCACGTCGCCGTAAAATCCACGACAACCTGCATCACACGCAACGCAACAGAACATTGTACGCATTCGTCAGTACGCATCCAACGCCACACGAGCGCGCGCGAGAGCCACACGCGAGGGCACCTCTCACATCAACGCGAGATCGCGATCGTCATCCAGCGCGACATTCACGACGAGATCTCGCACCGCATCGCACACGCACCGGCTTCCCCGCCGCCTTAATCGCGGCAAATTCTTCGTTCGATCCAATCTTCTTCACCATGGTGCGTTCGTGCGCGTCGCGTGCGTCGATGTGTGCCGATCTCGACGCGCGCGCGATGTCGATGTCGTTACCGTGACTGGGACTGCAAAAGCACTTTTCTCTGTGTCGTCGCGGACGCGTTGTGTTTTGGACTACATCGTGCTAAAGAGAGCGCTACATGGAGGTTTTGTGTCGTAAAGGTGTTGCGATGGGGATGATGTTTTATGCGTCGTCGTCGTCGTCGTCGTCGTCGTCGTCGTCATCGGCGCCGTATCTGCTCAACACGTCGGCGTCGGCGGAGGGCGCGCGGAGCGCCGCCTCGAGCTCAGCCTCCGTCGGCGCCTCTCTCCCCGTGCGCCACCCGAACGCGTAATACACCGCATTCACCATAATCGCCGTGACAGGTTTAAACGTAAACAACACGAGGAGCGCGAGGAAGATCCAGAATGAGATTTTCCTCGCCAACGGGTTGTCGTCGCCGCCGCCGCCGCCGCCAAAGAACCAGTCGAGCGGACCGCCACCCTTGCCTCCACCATCGAATTTCGAAAGCACGTCGCGCTTGTTACCGATGGCGCCCATGAGGGCGTTGCGCGCGGCGGCTTCAGCATCCTTACGACCGATGATTGGGTTCGGGGCGTCGTCGGCGGCGCCGCCGTCGGCGGAAGACGCGCGCGGGACGAGTGGTAAACCTCGAGCGCGCGAGGCGCGAGAGGCGGACGAGTGACGGCGCGACGCGCGCGATAACGACGCGTTGACGGATGCGGTGGACGTGAATGTGAGCGTGAATGCCATTGCGGGCGTCTGACGCGGTGCGGCGGCGATGACGCGCGCGCACTTGTGCGGGGAAAGCCGAGCGCGCGGCGTTGAGGTTCTTGTGGATAGAGCGTCGCGTCAAACGCGCGTGAAACTAAATAATGCTACGGAGCTAGAGCGATGCGATGCACGCACGGCGTGTGGTGGTTGTCTGTGGCTAAATGACGAAAATTCCATGCGCGTAGAGGTCAACGACGAATGGTTCGAGGTAGAACCGCGCGCCGAAAAAGCTCAACGTGCCGAGCGCGATGGAGACGGGCAACGCGGGCAACGCCTTTCCGTACAGCCCGAGCCCGAGCAAAGTAATTACTAGACCAAATAACACCGAGGTGAAGCAACACAAACATGTTATTGGAGAATACATCGCCGCGCGCCCGACGAGAACGCTGTAAAAGATGAAATCACCCAAGCCGAGTTTGATGGAGTCGGGGAGACGGAAACGCGAGTCGCCGTCATCGCTCGCGGGCGAGCGGTCTTGAATCAAAGGCGACATTTCGCTCGTGGCTTCGCTCGCCCTACTTTCTGCGGGTTCTCTAGCACTTGTTCGTCGCCGCCTCAGGCCCGCATCAGGGGCTCCTCTAGATTCGTACACTAGCGCCGGAATGTCCTCGTCGCGTTCTTGCGCCAATTCTACAATCATCTTCAACGGCCCATTCGGCGTGAGCACGGCATATAAATCATACAACGCCATCGCCACGAGCAATGTCCACGTCGTCCACTCCGGAATCTGCGTAAAGTAATACGACACAATTGTCGAAATGAATATTAAATACCCTTGTTTGACCACCAGCGGTCCCGGCCAGAAAAACGTCATCAACGCCCCGCCGGCGGAGAAATTCCACAAGAATAAATACACCGAAATCATATCCACCGCAATTTCAAGCTTATCCAGTACTTGTAAAAGTATGTTACCACCGAGTAAACCGAAAATTAACAGCCCGCTGAAACCCATGTACGCCCAAATCACCTTGGCGAGCCGGTACTTGAATAACAGAAACAGCACAAACGTCGCGGCTGTGATAAATGCGATGAATACCGCCGCGTTTGCCATCGCGCCCTCGAGTTTCACCGACGCCGAGTCGCTAGCTTTCTCGGCGTATACCGCCGTGGTCATGCCCCCGGTGCCCGCACTTTCGACGCCTGGAGTATGCAAAAGATTCACGAGCGCCACGCACAGCGCCATGGCGATCGTCACCGGGTACACGACGGGCATGATGACGTCCGCGACGGCTTCGAACTCGTCTCGCGTGACGACGTGAATTGGTGGTCGGCCACTCGTCGCCGCTGGCGTTTGATCCGACATGCCGACTCTGTCGCGTGCGTCGAGCGCACGAGTGAGGAGGCTGAGCTGACGCGAAAGGCTGTTACAGGGACGGAGCGAAGACATATTCGCTCACATGTGAGGCGGAGGCGTGCAAGGCACATACATGTGTGCTAAGGAAATAAAAGACGATAATTGATGATATGTAGTGTTGCATCGTGGTTTCATCTATAAAGAAACCGTGGCTAAGACGTAAACGTATGCGCGCTTTCTTCATCCTCGCTTCAAGCTACGGCGACACGCTCGTTTCAACTTTTAAAACTCACTCATTCGATTTGCGCGATTAATCGATTTCCTCCATGCGGCTGCCTTCTTCGGTCTCTTCTTCAAGCGCCGGCAAGTCATCGACCGCGACAGTTTCGTCCTCTTCGATGGAGAGGCCGAGCTTGATCATACGGTGGATGCGGCCGCCGAACGTGTTCGGTTCGTCCAAAGAGAAGCCAGACGTGAGCAAGGCAGTTTCGAAGACGAGGAGAACCAAGTCCTTGACGGTCTTGTCACCCTTGTCAGAATCCGCACGCTTGCGCAATTCAATCATGATGGAGTTATCCGGGTTGATTTCAAGCGTCTTCTTGGAGGACATGTAGGAGCCCATGGAGTTGTCGCGAAGCGCTTGCGCCTTCATGATGCGCTCCATGTTCGCGCTCCAGCCGTACTCACCGGTGACGAGAACGCACGGGGAGTCAACAACGCGATCGGAGACAACAACCTTTTCAACCTTGTCCCCCAAGATGTCCTTCATCAAGCGGCAGAGGGTCTCGTATTGCGCAGCGGTTTCTTCCTTCTTCTTCTTCTCCTCTTCAGTCTCATCGAGCTCCAAACCTTCCTTGGTGACAGACACGAGCTTCTTGCCATCGTACTCCTTGAGTTGTTGGACGGCGTACTCGTCGATCGGGTCGGTCATGAAGATGACTTCAAGGCCGCGTTTCTTGAGCTTTTCGATAAACGGCGAGTTCTCGACAGACTTCTTGGACTCACCAGTGATGTAGTAGATGTCCTTTTGGCTCTCTTTCATGCGCGTGACGTAATCCTTGAGAGAGGTCATTTCTTCACCAGACTTGGTGGTAGAGTAACGGAGCAAGTCGGCAATCTTGGAGCGGTTTTGCGCGTCTTCGTGGATACCGAGCTTCAAGTTCTTGCCAAACGCTTCATAGAACTTGGTGTAGTCATCCTTGTTTTCAGCGATTTCGTTGAACATTTCGAGGCACTTCTTCACAATGTTCTTCTTGATGACCTTAAGAATCTTGTTTTGTTGGAGCATTTCACGAGAAATGTTCAACGGCAAATCTTCAGAGTCGACGATACCCTTCACGAAGCCCAAATACTCCGGAATGATGTCTTCGCAGTTGTCCATGATGAACACACGGCGGACGTACAACTTGATGTTGTTGGACTTCTTCTTACCATCGAACATGTCGAACGGCGCACGCTTCGGGACAAAGAGCACAGACTTGAATTCCAATTGACCTTCAACGGCGAAGTGCTTCACGGCGAGTTGTTCTTCCCAGTCGTTCGTGAGAGACTTGTAGAACGCGGCGTATTCATCCTTGGTGATTTCCTCAGGAACGCGCATCCAAATCGGCTTTTGCTTGTTCATGATGGCCCATTCGTGGGAGACTTCCTTAATCTTCTTCGTCTTCTTTTCCTTCTTTTCATCCTCATCCTTGATTTCGGTGATCTTGCCTTCCTCTTCCTCGCCTTCTTCCTCGGCTTCATCGTCGGAAACTTCCTTCTCGGTGGTCTTTTCGGTCCACAAAGAGATCGGATAAGAGATGAATTCAGAGTGCTTCTTCACCAAATCCTTCAAGCGGCGCTCTTCGAGGTACTCAAGTTGGTCATCCTTCAAGTGGAGCACCATCTTGGTACCGCGACCGAGCTCGCTCGCCGAGGCATCCTTGGTCACGGTAAAAGAACCGCCGGCTTGAGACTCCCAACGGTAACCTTCGTCATCGTTGTGTTTAGTGTACACGACAACCTTCTCCGCAACCAAGTACGAAGAGTAGAAACCGACACCGAATTGACCAATCATGGAAATATCAGCGCCGGCGGTCAACGCCTCCATAAACGCCTTGGTACCAGAACGCGCAATCGTACCGAGGTTGTTCACCAAATCCGCCTTGGTCATACCAATACCGCTGTCGATGATCGTCAACGTGTTGTTGGTCTTATCCGGAATGACGTGGATGAACAACTCGGGTTGAGACTCAAGCTTGGACTTGTCCGTCAACCCCTCAAAGCGAATCTTATCGAGCGCATCAGACGAGTTACTACGCACGCAAAAACGAAACAGTCAGTCACTCGCACGATAAATACAAACAAAACGTCCACGTCATCCATTGATCTCATCACGGTCGCCATAGCCACGCGCAACGATATCGATACGACCTCGCGCGCGTACGCTTTGGCTGTCGCGTCTTCTAATCTCTTCTAATCCCGATCTCCCATCTTGCATCGAAACCAGCACCACCCGCACGCACCTAATCAACTCCCGCAAGAAAATTTCCTTGTTCGAATAGAACGTCTATACGCGCATAAACCCACACACACCATCGTCAGTCACACCATCGCGCAGCGACATCACACGCGCCGCCAAACGCGCGCGCTAAAAACGCTCTAAAAACAGCCGCCACCGATCCGCCCGATCGCCATCGCCCCCGCATCGTCGACGTACGTTAATAATCAACGACAACAATTGGTTGATTTCCGCTTGGAACGCGAACGTTTCCGTTTCGCCGCTCATCGTGGTCGTGGTCGTGGTCTTGTACTGCGCGCGACGCGTCACAAAGTGCCGA
>Ga0181563_10002385_pt1 | contig 18207 bp, 11 predicted proteins | sample 011ome_25_FD_133759 | JGI IMG/M metagenome (GOLD analysis project Ga0181563, IMG submission 133759) | Coastal salt marsh microbial communities from the Groves Creek Marsh, Skidaway Island, Georgia - 011512CT metaG (megahit assembly) | ecosystem: Environmental > Aquatic > Marine > Intertidal...
CGTCGCGGGGGAAGCCTCGGCGACGGTACGCGTCCCCGCCGGAACAGCCACCGAGCGTTTCGTTTCTTCAAACGCCTGTAACCGCGCCGCCGCTCGCGCTTCCCTCAACTTCGCCTCGTCGAGCTCCGCGCGAAGCGCCGTTTCCTTCAGCTCCGTCGCCTCCAAGATGCGCTCCATCTGCGCGTCCGACGCCGCGAGCTGCGCGACGAGCTCGTTCTCGCGCGCCTCGCGCGCCTCGCGCGCGCGCGCGTCTCGCTCGGAGATGCGCGCCGTCAGCTCCGCGACGGATGACGTCGCCTGGCGCAGGTCGCTCTCGGCGACGGCGAGACGCGCGTCGCGGTCGGCGAGCTCGTTCTCGAGCGAGACGACTTTTTCGCGCGACGGCGACGGAGAGGGAGACGCCTCCTCCGACTTCGCGGAGGCGAGCCGCGTCTCGAGTTGGTCGATGCGACGACGCAGCGCGACGTTCTCGTCCCGCGCCGCCGCAGCGGCGGCGGCGCTCGCGGCCGTCTCCGCGGCGGCGGTTTCGCGTCGTTCTTCGTTTCTGCGTTCCGCGCGCGCGCTCAGCTCCCGAACCGCCCTGGTCGCGCGGCGCACGTCGGACTCCGCCGTCTCGACGCGGGCGTCTCGCGCGGCGACGTCCGACTCCAGCATCGCCACGCGCGCGCGCAGCGCCTCGGTTTCTGCCGCGGTTCCCGCGTTGGTTCCCGCGTCTCCGGATTCCCGCTCGAAGGTGGACGCGACCAGCGAGAGCAGCGACTCGCCGGGGCTCCGCGGCGGCGATTTCAGAGGCGAGGCCCGGGAAGGCGCGCGCAGGGGACTCGCGGGGGGCGTCCGCGCCTTGGCGGCTTCGCGCTCGCGCCGCGTCGCCATCTCCGTCGCCTCGCGCTTCGCCGCGCGCGACGCGAAGTCTGCGAGCCGCAGCTTCACCTCGAGCTCGTCCACGCGGTTCTGCATCGCGTCGACAACCCGCTCCATCTCTTCGCGCGCGGCGCGCTCGCGCGCGGCGGCGTTCGCCTCGGCGAACTCCTCGCCGGTCCGCGCCGCCGCCGCCGCCAGCGCCGCGCGCGACTCCAGGTCGGCGACGCGCGCGCGCAGCGCCTCGTTCTCCCGGCCGAGCTGGGAAGCCGCGGCCGTGGCAGCCGCGGTCACGGCGACATCGAGTGGTTCCGCGCCCCGCCGCGGCTCGCTGCGCTCGCGGCGTCGCGGGGGCGTCGCTCGCGGCTCGGAGCCGACGCTCCCGTCGTCGCTCTCGACCTCGCCGGCGAGGTCGGGCGCGTGCCGCTTCTGGAACCACATCGCCTTCGTCTTGACCGAGGCGTTCTCGGGCGCCACCGCGGGCGAAGGGCCGAGCCTGGGCGCCCTGGCCGTGGACTCCGGTCGAGCCGTTCGCGCCTCCGAGTCATCCGACGAGTCCGAGGGACGGCCGGGCTCTTCCTTCGCGCCTCGGGTTTTCCTCGGCGCGCGCCGGGTCTCGGCGAGCTCAGCCTTCGCCGCGTCGTAGCGCCGGCGCTCCTCCACCAGCGCCGCGGTGACCGTCTCGAGCTCGGCTACCGCCTCCTCCCGCGTCGCCTCCGCCTCGCGCGCGGTGGCCATGAGCCGCGCCATCTGCGCCTCGGCCGAGTCGGCGTACGCGCGGTTCAGCGCGGCGGTCGGCGACGGCATCTCGGCGGCGGGCTCCGCCGCCGACTTGGCGCGCGCCGCGGCGAGCGCCATCTCCGCCTCCGCCAGCGCCGACCGCGCGTCCACCAGCTCCCCCTTCAGGCTGCGCGCGACGGAATCGGCGTTCTCCCGAGACGCCTCCGCCGCGGCGACGCGCGCGTCCGCGCGCCTGATGTGCGCGTCCCGCGCCTCGAACGCCGCGCGCCGCGCCTCCTCGGCGTCGCGCTCGGCGCGCTGTTTGGCACCCGCCAGGTCCAGTTCGAACCGCCGCCGCACCATTTGGATCTCCTCCTCCGCTTTCGCGCGCGCATCCGCGGCATCCTGCCGCGCGCGCGTCACCGCCTCGTCCGCGCCGCTCGTCGTCGCGTGTTCGGCGCGGTGCGCGCGCTCGCGAGCCTCCTCGATGAGGATCCGCGCGCGCGCGTTGCCGTCGCTCACGGCGCGCTCCGCCGAGGCGCGGCACTCCGCCACCTCGCGGTCGCAGCGGTCGCGCATCAGACGCAGCTCGTCTGCCACCCGCCCGCGCTGCGTCGTCGCGGTCTCCGCGCTGAGTCTGTGCGCGTCAGCCTCGGCGCGCGCGCGCTCGACGTCCGCGCGCACCTCCGCGAGCACGCGCGCGTGTTCCTCCCGGCGCGACGTCTCTGCCGCCATCAGCTCGTTCACTTTCTCCTCGAGCGACCCCGCGGCGACGCGCTCGCGCGCGGCGAGCTCCTCCCGCACCGCCGCCTCCCTGGCGACGGCCACCTCTTTGTCCGCCGCGGCCTCGTCCGCCACGGCCGTCGCGGCGTTGAGCCTGCTCCGCAGGCGCTCGATCTCCTGCTCCGCGGCTTGAGTCGACGCCACGGCTAAGATGGAGCGCCGGAGATTCGCCGCCGACTGCGACCTGTGCGCGGCGACGTCCGCCTCGAGCGCCGCCGTGGCGTCGCGGAGCGCCGCGAGAGCAGCCTCGGCAGAGGCGGCGCGAGTCATGAGCGCCGCGTTATCCAGCTGCGCGTGCTCGAGCTCCCGAAGCACGGACTCGGCGGTTTCCGCGGCGACGCTGGTCGCGAGCGCCACGGCTTCGTCCGCGCGCGCCGCGGTGTCTCGCTCGCCTCGCGCGCGCGCGTCTCGCATTTTCGTCTCCAGCTCGTCGATGTGCTTCGAGCACGCGGCGATGATGTCGTCGCGTTCCTTGAGCTCCGCTCGCATGGTCTCTATCTTCACGCTCTGCTCGACGTTTCGCCTCTCGACGGTGCGGAAGTTCCGCACCTCGCCCTCGTCCGTGCCCAGCGCGGCGGTCAAATCCTCGACGCGCTTTTCGCTGTAGAAGAGCTGGAGCTTGACGTTCGCGTTCACCTTGGACAAAGTCGCGATGAGCTGCTGCTGCTCCTTCGGGGTCATGTCCATGGTCACGTCCGACGGGTCGACATCATCCCCCGTGCCCATCGGCGCGGACCGCGCCGACGCCGGCGACCCGCGGTCCGCCATCGCGGAGCGGAGTGCGCCCGAATTCTCCGCGTCCCAGAAAAAACAGGTAGAGCCGAGGAGTTTGAATCCGGTTCGGGAGACGGGGAGAGTGGGAGTAATAGACTGGGAACGCCTGGCAGTGATCTGCAGGAGCGGGTTTCGGCGCCAGCAACGAGAATTCCGTTGGAAAATCGCCCCGAGCAGCACTTCTTCGGGCACCACCTCGCCGGTGCGGTGGTCGCCTCGTCGAGGTCGCGATGGCGTCGCACCCCCCGCCCTTCGGCGGCGGCTACGGCGACGAGCGCGGCGACCCCGGCGCGTTCGTGGTGGAGGACTTGACGCATGGCCTGAACGAGTGGCGTAACATTCAGGACATCGTCCGGCTTTCGTTCGTGGCGTTCCACAAGGCGTTGCAGGCGCAGGGGGACGCCATCCAGGCCCTGACGGAGCAGACCGAGCTCCGGGCGCTGAAATCGGACGTGCGCGCGGCGTTCGAGACGCACGAGGAGCTGCTCGAGGTTCGGCTCGGGGAGGCCGAGGCGGCCGACGCCGGCGACGCCGAGACGCCGAACGCCGAGACTCGAGACGCCTCCTCGATTCTCGAGCGCGTCGCCGCGCTCGAGCGCCGCGCCGAGACGGTCGAGACGCGCTTGGAGCGCTTCGCCACCAAGGCGGAGCTGGAGAAGGCGAGCGAGGAGACGAGGACGAAATTGGACGCCTTGCTCAGGGACTTGCGACGCGACAAAGGAGGAGTTTCTGAAACGCCTCCGCCGCGCGGCGACGCCTCCGCCGCGGACGCCGCCTCGAAGACGCGTCTTCGCCTCGACGCGGCGTTCGAGTCAGCCTCTCCTCTCCGTCACGCGTCCTCCTCGACCCTCGATGAACGAGATGAACGATATGAACGATATGAAGATACGCACGGAAAAACGCACGCGCATCTCCGCGGCGAGCCGCCAGGCGATGGCGGCGTCGAGACGGCGCCATCCGCCGTCTCCGCGGAGATGCGCGTCGCGCTGGCGTCGAAAGCCGACGCCGCCGAGGTTCGCGAGACGCTCGGGCGCCTCGAGCGCGCCGCGTCCACGTACGCCACGAAGGCTGATCTGCACAGCGTGAACGTCTCCACGGTGACCGCCTCCGACCTCGCGGCGCTCGCCGCGGAGAAGGTGGGCGTGGACGAGGTGAACCGCGCGCTGGCAGAGGTGAGCGCGGCGCTGGACGAGAAAGCCGGCGCGGCGGCGCTCGACGCCTTGGCGCGCGAATCGCGGATGGCGCTTCGCGGCGTCAACGCAGAAACCTCGCTGAGCGTGGCGCGGTGGATCTGGAAGTCGGGGCGCACGAAGGCGCACGGAGTGGTGCCTTGGAACGTGCAGAGCGTGAACACGGACCCGGAGAACTTCCGGTGGGAGCGGGATAAGACGTTCGTGCGCGCGGGCGCGCCCGGCTTGTACGAGGTGACGTTCGGGTTCTTCGCGCGGAAAAAGCCGGCGGTGCGGCTGCTGGTGGATGGCGAGCCCGTGCTCGCGGCGGTGAACAGCGCGAGCTACGTGACCCACCACAGCAGCGGGCGGCTGACCAGCGCGACGCGACACCCGGCGGGGAACGTCACGGGGCTCACCTTGATCGATTTCTTGGCGTTGCCGGCGAAGGCAAAGGTGGCCGTCGTGTACGAGGGCGAGACGGGGGCGGAGGGATTCCTGTCCCTCAAGAAGTTGTAGTACAAAGCCCCTTAGGCCTTAGCGAGGATGTGTTAGTTTTCCTCTGAGAGTTCCGATTTTTCGCGTACGTATATACGCGACCTCAGTGTCGTTTTTTGGAGCACGCGACCTCAATTTCGCACTCGACCCGCGCGCGGCCGCAGCGATGGAGGCGCGTCTGGGCGGCATCGCCGCGGTCTCGGACCAGAAGTCGAGGACCTCCCAGTACAAAGAGGTCCTCGACGAGCTGTTGTCCGGCGATGGGGACGCAGAGGGGCTGAAGCTCATGGTGACGCACATGCTGTCCGACGACGTGCCCCTCGTGATCTCGAGGCAAGTGCTGCAGACCCTGTGCCAAGACCTGCAGAGGTTGCCGTCCGAGCGGCACAAGGAAACCGCGGACTTCGCGCTGGAGAAGATCACCCCGCGCGTGGTGTCGTTCGAAGAGCAGGTCAGCGTCCTGCGCGAGGGGCTCTCGCAGCTCTACCAGGACGAGCGGCTCTGGAGCCGAGCGGCGCAGGTTCTGTCCGGTATAGATCTGGACAGCGGCATCCGGGTGCTCTCGGACGAGTACAAGCTCCAGAAGTGCGTGCAGATCGCCGCGCTGTACCTCGAGGACGACGACGCGCTTAACGCGGAGACGTACATCAAGAAGGCGTCGTTCCTTCTCGGCGCGTGCAAGGTTCGTCTTCCCCTCATCAGGATCCGCCAGCCTCCCAAAAAAGCGCCCCCGACAGGAATCTCCGGACCGATGATTATTACCAATCTTAACCACACCAAGCGCGACCCGACCCTCACCTCGCCGTGGGACCGAACGTCGCGCGATTCGTCGCGTGAGACCCGGTCGCGAACCGAGGGTCAGCGCCGAGACGAAAAACGTGTGCCTTGAGGTCCAGAGCCGCCGCCGCGCGAGCCGTTTTCCCGTTTTTCCGAGTGTCGATTTCGAGCCAAAAAAACGCCTCGGAATCGCAAACGCTCAACCCGTCTACCCCGTCCCCGCCCATCTCCGAACGCGGCTTTCGACGCTCGCAGGACCCCGCGCTGGAGCTGCAGTACAAAACGTGCTACGCGCGCGTCTCCGACGCGAAGGGGCGGTTCGTCGAGGCGGCGATGCGGTACTACGAGCTGTCGCAGGCGGAGCCGGAGGGGCGAGGCGCGGGGAAGAGCGAGGCGCGCCTCGCCGAGGCGCTGTCGAACGCCATCACGTGCGCCATCCTCGCCTCCGCGGGCCCGCAGCGCAGCCGCGTACTCGCGACGCTGGTGAAGGACGAGCGGTGCGCGTCCGTCCCCGCGTTCGGCATGTTACAGAAGGTGTACCTGGAGCGCATCCTGCGCGCGGAGGAGGTTGCGGCGTTTGGCGCCGCGCTGAAACCCCACCAGCTCGCGGTGGGCGACGACGGGCTCACCGTGCTGTCCCGCGCGGTGAGCGAGCACAACCTGCTGAGCGCGTCGAAGCTGTACAACAACATCTCCGTCACGGAGCTGGGTGCGCTCCTGGGCGTGGGGAGCGACCGCGCCGAGCGCACGGCGGCGAAGATGATCTCCGAGGGGCGCATGGCGGGCTCCATCGACCAGGTGGACGGCGCGGTGACGTTCCGCGACGCCGAGGACGGCGGCGCCGTCGTCGAGCAGTGGGACGCGCAGATCATGAACGTCTGTCTGCAGGTCAACGCCGTGGTGGAGCTCATGGAAAAAAAGAACGTGACGGTCGCGATGTGACGGGTTTCGTCGCGAATAGAGCGCCTCGATTAGAACGGCCTATATAGAAACGAGACGAACGCCCCCCGCGTTTTTCGGACGCGCGGATTCCGGAACGCGTCACGCGATTTGCCAATCGATCGGCGCGCCGCCCTCGCTTTCGATGAACGCGTTCGCCTGCGAGAAGTGCTTGCACCCGTAGAAGCCCCTGTGCGCGGATAAGCCGCTGGGGTGCGGGGACTTCAGAACCTTGTGCCCCTTGGATCTGTCGATGAGCCGTTCCTTTTCCTGCGCGTTTTTGCCCCACAGCAGGAACACGAGGCCGGAGCGGTTCTTGGCCAACGCGCGGACGGCGGCGTCCGTGAACGTCTCCCACCCCTTTTTCGAGTGCGAGTTCGCCTGGTGCGCGCGGACGGTGAGCGACGCGTTGAGCATCAGCACGCCCTGCGTGGCCCACCCGTCCAGGTCCCCGTGCGTCGGTTTCGTACACCCGAGGTCCGTGCCGAGCTCCTTGAAGATGTTCTGCAGCGAGGACGGCACCTTCCACCCGCGCGGCACGGAGAAGCTCAGGCCCATCGCCTGGCCATCGTCGTGGTACGGGTCCTGGCCCAGGATCACCACCTTCACGCGCTCCATCGGACACGTGTTGAACGCGCGGAAGATGTTCCCGGGCGCGGGGAACACCTTCGCGCCGGAGTTCCACTCGCGCTTGAGGAACGATTTCAGGCTGGACATGTACTCCTTCTTGAACTCGCCCTCGAGGATGTCCCGCCACGTCTGCTCGACGAGCAGAGCGTCAAGGTCGGGGGTCTCGCCCGCGTTCTTGGCAGCTTCCCACACCTCTGTGGCCTTACGTTGCAGCTGCTTGCTCATCGCCACCTGTTTGTTGAGCTCGGCGCGTTGCCTCTGCGCCTCGGTCAAGCCATCTCGTGGGGCAGCTGTATCCGCGGGACGCTTGGAGGCGTTCGTCCCGGGACTCTTCGCGGGACTCGTGCCGACGGCGTTGGAGACGGGCGCCGGGACCGGCTCGACCGCTTCGGTCGCCTTGGGCTTCTTCGCCACGGGGGCGAAGAACGACTGAATACTCCGCTTCTCGGGCGCCATCTCTGCCGCGCGTCGGGTGTAGTGTGCCTAGGCGCGATCGGGCTGTGAACAGTGTGCCTACGTTCTACTTGACCCTTCGGCAGTTCGAAACGAGTTCGTCGAGCTGTTCACATTTTTCCGTTGTGATTCGAAAATTTCTCGGACGACGCCCGTCGGTGGCATCAACGCACTCCGCGGTCCGCGCGACCGAACCCACGAGTGTTCGCTCGGGCGTTTCGCGTGTGCGTGTCACACCGCCGCGAAGCACAACCTCCGCGCGGGTCACTGGAACGACGCGCCGGGGGTACTCTCCGCTTCGTCGTCGTTCGAATTTCGACCACATTCCCGGCGACCCGGTCCCTAACCGAGGTTCGAGATGGCGCCCGACGGCCTTTCGGACCGCCAGTTCCGGCGTAAGGTGTTCGAGGAGCTCCAGAATGCCGGCACCATCGATGGCCTGAAAGGTACGCTCCGGTCGCGCTTGGTCGGCGTCCTGCAGCGCCGCGACCCCGGCGTGTTCGCCAGCAGCGGCCCCGAGCATCAGACGCTGTGGCAGAGGGCGGCGAACAGCCTGTACGTGGAGTACCTCGCCTCGCAGAACTACGGCTACTCGCTGTCCGTGTTCCAGCCCGAGTGCGGGCTCACGAACCAGCAGGTGATGACGCGCGAGGAGCTCTCCCGAGTGCTCTCGCTGAGCGGCCCCATCGCGGGGCACCTCCCCGCCAGCCCCACGAGCGATGCCCCCGGAGCCCCGCCTCTGCTCGTGAGCCTGCTGCAGGGCGTCGCCGACATGGGCGGCGCCGGCGCGAGGCGAGAGATCCAGACGCAGACGGACGACGACGGCGGGAACAGCTCTCTGTCGCTCCGACTCGCGCAGATCGATGAGATGCACGAGCGCGCGGTGGAGACGGAGCGCGCGGCGCCGCGCCTCGACGCCGAGGCGCGCATGGCGTCGTTCCAGAAGGAGTGCGAGTCGCGCCTGCGCGCGGAGATGGAGGAGCAGGTGCGCCGCGTGCGCGACCACGAGGTGGGGCAGGCGCGCCTGGAGGAGGCGGCGAAGCACCGCCGCCAGATCAAGGAGGCGCGCGAAGAGCTCGAGCGCGTGCACGCCGAGCGCCTGCGCAAACTGCGCGCGCGCGAGGAGAGCCAGACGGAGCGCGTGCGCGCCGCCGAGGCTTCGCTCGAGCGCGCCGCGTTTGACCACCGCCAGCGGCTCGCCGCCGAGCACGAGACGCTCCGCGAGGCGAAGGCCACCGCGCAGCAAGAGGAGACCGCGCGCGTCGTGCGGCGCGCGCGCGAGGACGAGCACCTCGCGCGGCGCGAGGCGGAGATGGCGTCCAAGGAGCAGCAGTGGGCGACGCGCTACGCGGAGCTCTCCGCGCAGGCGGAGCGGCGCGCCTCGGCGCGGCGCCTGGAGACGGACTCCGAGGCGGAGCTCCGGCTCGAGACGGTCACCGCGGAGATGTCCGCCATCTCGGACGAGCGCGCCAAGCTGGAGGCGGACCGCGCCGCGCACGCCGCCGAGCTCGCCGCGCTGGCGCGCGCGCGCCGCGAGGCGGCGGAGGCGCGCCAGAACGCGGGCGAGCACGCCACGGCGACGGAGATTCTCGAGGCGCAGCTGCGCGACGCGCGCGCGCAGCTCGACGCGGCGAGGGACGCGCTCGAGAAGCGCGGCGTGCCTCTCCCCGTGGCCGCCTCGGACGTCGGCGCGGGGGGCATAGGCATGGGCCTCGCGATGAACGCGGGCGTGGCGAGCGGCGCCGTCTCGCCGGGCGCGGGCGGTCCCGCGTACTCGCAGCTGGTGGCGGCGACGGAGCGAGCCAAGGCGGAGACGCAGCTCGCGCGCGCGGAGATTGCGCAGCGCCGCGGAGACCTGGCGCGGATCAAGCGGGAGCGCAACGCGGCGATGGCGGAGCGCGGGGATGCCGTGCGCGAGGCTGCGGAGTGGAAGGGTAAGTGCGAGCTGGCCAACGCGATGCTGGATGAAGCCGTGCGCCGCGCGGAGGAGACCTGGGCGACCATGCAGGACACCAAGGCGACCATGCGCGTGATGCTGGACGAGGAGCGCGACAAACGCGTGCGGGCGGAGGCGGCGGCGGCGGCGTTCCGCACGGCGGCGGAGATCCCGGGGGTCACCGCCAAACAGCTGGGGTTGCGGTCGTCGCTGGACGACGACGTCAAGGCACGCGCGGGGACGGATGACTCGCCCACGGTCAACGTGCTCCGCCTGCAGCAGCTGGAGCACCAGCAGGAGACGCAGCGCTCGGCGCTGGACCAGTACAAGAGGAAGCTGACGTACGAGAGGCAGGCGCAGGAGGCGAGCGCCGCGGTCGCCGCGGCCGACCTCGTGGCCATCCGGCGCGCGGATGCCGCGCGCGCCAAGGCGGAGCAGGAGAAACACAAGTTCTACGTCGCCGAGTCCGCCGCGGCGGGCGCGCGCGAAGAGGAACCCGAGAGCGCCGAGAAACCCGCGTCGCCGAAAGCCGCGTCGCCGAAAGCCGCGTCGCCCAAGCCCGCGTCGCCCAAGCCCGCGTCACCCGAGCCCGCGTCGCCGAAACAGGAAGACGCCGCCGAGGCGAAGCGCCGGAGCGAGGCGGCGGCGGCGCTGGAGGCGGACCGGAAGAAACGCGAGGCGCTCAGCGCGAAGATCGCGGCGGCGCAGGCGGCGGACGCCGCGCCCGCCGCGCCCGCCGCGCCGTCTCCGGCGAAGGCGAAGAGTCCGCGGACCACCGGGTCGGACGAAATCGAGGAGGTGATCGAGGAGTACGACGACGAGTTCGTGCCGGAGGAGCTGGACGAGGACGCGGAGGCAGATCTGTCCATGCCGGCAGACTCCGACTTCGACAAGTCCTTCCAGGGCAAGAGCGGGAGCGGAGACAGCGTCTTCTAAATATGACCGACGCGCGTACCCGACGCGCGACGTCCGCGACGCGCGAGGAAATCTACCGAACAGACCTTTCCGTCTCGCGTTCGTTTTTTCTGTCCGCTCTCGAGTCAGCTCTCGGAGTCGGACGCGCGCCCGGGCTCGGCGTCGCACAGCCGCCCGCCACTCCCGCCGCCGCCGCCCCAGAGCTCGGCGTACATCTCGCGCTCGGACGACGCCGCGTACCCGGTTTCGAAGCACCGTCCCAAAAATCCGCGCTCGCCGAGCGCGGGGTCGCCCGCGTCCGCGGTTTGCTCGGCGGTCACGAACCCCTCGGCGCCCTCGTCCAGCATGCGGCCGAACGCCCTGCCGCTGATGCAGCACATCTCGGACATGCCGTCCATGTCCACCACGCGCTCGCGGCACTCGTCGTCGCACACGTGCGCCTTGCCCGACGTCTCGCAGGCGAAGACGTCGGCGCCGAACCTCCGGTAACTGCACCCGCTGGCCAGCGAGCAGTGGTGCCTGGCCTCGGCGCTGGAGCCGTCGCCCAGGCCGCGCGACGCGCGCCACGCCACCACCGCCTCCGCGTCCGTGGGCGTGGAGATGAGCACGTCGTCCGTGTGCAGCGCGGACCACTCCGGCGGCGTCGACCGCTTCGCCGCCGCCGACTGCACGAAGATGTGCCGAAGCGGGCCGAGCTCCGCGCTCGCCGCGAGCATCTCGTTCGCGTCCTCCAGGCGGTACAGCGCGCGCCACGTGCTCCCCCGAGCGGGCCCGCCGCCGCTGCGGCCGATGACGGACCCTCGAGCGCCTCCGTTGCGCGTCTCACCGCGTTTCGCCGCGTCGCGCTCGCGCTGTTTGGGGTGGCCGAAACGAGCGCAGTAACACCGGCGCCACAGCGCGTCGTCCAGAGTGGGCGCGCGCAGCTCGACGCACGTCTGCGCCACCTGGGTCAGGTCCTCGGGCGAGAGCCAGCGAAGGACGAGGTGTAGGAGTTCAGGTGGGAGCGTCGCGAGGCCTGGAGGCTGAGGCTCGCGCTCGCGAAGCCGCGCAGCCTTCGCCGAGGGCGCCTCCGCATCGGAGGTTCTTTTCGGAGGTTCTTTTCGTTTCCTCGACGACGCTTCCGCGCCTCGCCCTCTCCGCGCCTCCGCCTCGACGAGATCTGCCTCGAGCTCATCGGCTAACGCGTCGCTGTCGTCGTCGCTGTCGTCGTCGACGACAGCGACGTGGTCGAGGAACGGGTCCCCGACCGAGGAGGGCGCCACCGCGGTCGCCATGGCTGAAGTGAGGGTCAGTGAGATGCGCGCGCATCGCGTCTTGACAAGAACTGAACGAACAGGCGCGTCGGACAAGACATACGTATAAGAATAAGTGTATGAGCTTTTAGTCAGAAGTAGTTCATGTATGTTGTATGTCGAATCAGTCCGAAGTTTATACGACGTATACGACGTAAGTGGCGGCTGGTTTCATCCTCTCGAACGTGAGCCGAGACCTCGCCGCCGGGGCGCCCTTTTTCCTTCGCCCAGCGCACGCCAAGTGCATCCGCCGAGCGATCCGTCGCCGCGCGTGAAAGGGCTCGCGCCGATCAGAGCGACACGTCTCGCGTCTGACCCCACGGCTCTCGCCGCACCCGCGCCCGAAACCGAAAGCTCACGATGTCCACCTGCGTGCTGGTGGAGACCGGCGAGGAGGACCCGGTCGTGTCCGTCGCCACGCTGGTGAGCGGCCTGATCGGCGATTCATCGGACAAGCTCGCCGCCGAGTGCGGCGCGCTGCTCGAGGCGGGCAAGTTCGCGGACGCCATGGGCAAGATCATGGCGCACGGCGCCAAGCTCTTCGCGGACGCTTCGGACAAAGATCTCGAGGCTGCCGTGCTGATCCTGGGGGGCACCGCGCAGCGCCTCCCCGGCGCGGACGCCGCCGCGTGCCTGGAGACGCTCGTCGCCCAGGCGCTCGCCAGCACCGAGCGCGGCGCGATGCGCGCCACGTTGCTGTTCCAGCTGTACAACATGCAGGCGGACGCCGCGGCGCGCTTAGCGACGCTCACGAAGATCCTCGCGTTCGTCAAGCAGGCGAAGCTGGGCGCGCTCGTGGATCCGCTCGCCCGCCACGTCGAGGAGAACTACACCACGTGGAACCTGGACGCCAAGGCGACGCGCGCGCTTCTGCGCGACATCTTCACGATGCTCTCCGAAACCCACGGCGCCGTGGACCCCAACGGCGCCGCCGCGACGCGCGTCCTGGAGCTCAGGCTGAAGTACCTCAAAACCTTCGCCGCGGGCGAGGCGCTGGACGCCGCGGGCGAGGAGGTGGCGACGGCGGCGGTGGTGTCGTTCATCCAGGCCAAGGACATGATGTTCCGGTGCGACATCCTCGGCTACCCCGCCGTGCAGGCGCTCAAGGGCACGAAGTCCGCGCCCGTTCTCGAGCTGCTCTCCACGCTCCTCACCGCGAACGGCGTCGACGCCTTTGCGGCGTTTGCCAAGAAAAACGGCGCGCTGTTCACGCGGCTCGGCCTGGACGAGGCGGAGTGCGCGGGCAAGATGAAGCTGCTGGCGCTGTGCGGGCTCGCGGAGAGCAGCATCGGAAGCGGTGGGCAGGTGACGTACGCGCAGGTGGCGGCCGCGCTGTCGTGCGGAGAGGGCGAGGTCGAGGGCTGGATCGTCCGCGCCATCGGCGCGCGCCTCGTCGAGGCAAAGATGGACCAGGTGCGCGGCGTCGCGGTGGTGACCCGCGTCACGCACCGCGTGTTCGGCGAGCAGCAGTGGAAGGACCTCGCCGTGAGCGTCGAGTCGTGGAGGGAGAACGTGGCGGGGGTCGGGCAGGCGGTCGCCAAGTCGGTGGCCACCGGGAACGCCACGCTCACCAAGGAAGCCGTCGCCGTCTGACGTCGCCGGGCGCCCGCGAGCGCTCGCTCTTTTTTGTGACGCGCCGCGTGACGAGAACGTCGAACCGTCGAACCGAAATCCGCCACCGATCGATGCACGAAAACCCCAACCTACGCGTATCGAGCTCGTCACGAGCTCGCTCGACACGTCACGCGCCCCACAGAACGGCGACGCCGTTTTTGTCCGCCGTCGCCAGCCCTCTCTGTCCCCACGCGCACGTCGCCACTGCCGCGTCGTGCGCGCGCAGCGTGGCTCGCAAGCCGCCGTCGCGCGCGCTCCACACGAACACCCCGCCGTCCGCGCCGCCCGCCACGACGTGCCTCCCGTCGGGGGAGACGCACGGATTCGCCCACTGGCTTCCGCTCCGGTACGCCGAGGCCCTGAACGTCTGCACCACCTCCCCGGCCCCGCCGCGGAGATCGACCAGCTTGAGCGTGTTGTCGCGGCTGCTGGTGACGAACTGCGACCGGTTGGAAGGCATCGTCGCCACCGCCGTGACGTGCTGCGCATGCGCCTTGACCTCGATCGGGTCCGCGGACTGACCCGGCTTCTGCCGCAGGTCCCACACGCGACACGCCCCGTCGAAGTGGCCGCTGACGATGACGGACGCGCCGTCCCCGTACGTCACGGCGTTGCAGTTGCTGGCGCACATGATGCTCGCCACGCAGAACCCTTTGTTCAGGTCCCACGCCTTCACCGTGCGGTCGTGCGCGCACGAAACCGCGCGGGTCGACTCCCACGGGTTGAAACGCGCCGCGCACACCTTGTCCGCGTGACCGGTCATGGTGTGCCGTACTCTCCCCGACGTGGCGTCCCACAGACGCACCGCGCGGTCCGTGCCCGCGCCGAGGAGCATCATCGACCCGCCGCCCTCCCGGTTCTCGGGCCCGCTCGAGAAGTCGGCGTCCAGAAGCGCGCCCGTCGCGCCGGTCAAACGCGCCGGCCCGGTGGCCAGGCCCGTGTCCGCGTCCCACAGCGCGACCACCTTGTCGTCGCCCGCGGTGGCCAGCACGTCTCCGCCGGGCGTGAGCGCCACGCGATGCGTGCCGCCCGCGTTGGCGCGAATCGCGACGCGTTTCCGGGCGGGGAAGTATTGCCCCCCGAACGCACCCGTCTCGGCGCCGGCGAGGCTCGCCATGCTCGCCGCCGACGCCGCCGAGAGGTCGGACGCCATCGCGCGGAGCTCGTTCTCCTTCTTCTGGCGTCTCAAGTCATCGTACAGATCGTTGATCTCGTTCATCTTCTCCGCCTCCTGGACCTTGATGGCCATCAGGCGCTCCACCAGCATCGCGTTCTCGGCTTCCAGCTTCTCGGCTCTCGCCAGAGCGTCGTCCCGGCCCGCCAGCCGCGACGCCGCCTCCGCCGCCGCGTGCTGCGCGGCGGCGTGCGAAACCTCCAGCGCCGCGTCCAGGTCGTCCCCGCGAGCGATAGCTGCGTCACGTTCGCGCTCGACTGCCGCGAGCGTCTCTCGCGCGAGTTTAAGGTCCTCCTCCGCTTTCGCCAGCCGGTCCTTCGCCGCAATGACTTGTTGGGAGCTCTCCGCGTGCTGCTTGTAGCTCGCCGCAAGCTCGGCTTGGAGCTCGGTGATGCGTGCGGACTGGTCCTGCGCCGCGGCTCCCCGCGCTGCAGCCTCGCTTGCCGTCTTCAAGCTCGCCTCGGCGTTCTCCTTGCCCTCCCCGAGCTCGGCGCACTGGCGCTGCAACGCCGTCACGCGCTCCTGCAGCGTCCTCGCCTGACGCTGCGCCACGGCGTGGGCCTCGAACACCGCCCGAAAAGCATCCACCTCGCGGCGGTTCCTCGCCTGCAGCTTGGCGAGCAGGGCCGCGGGCGTCTCGCCGTCACACATCGTGCGCCAAGCGGAACGACCCCGCGAAGAGGCAAGCCTGCCCCCGGGGGGGGTTCCCTCGCCGCGCGTCTCCGAGTGGCACGCCGAGACCAAATCTGACGTGTATTTTCATCTTTGAAAAGGAAAAGCCGGAAAAGCCCGTTGTCACCGCGACAGGCGCCACACCTCCCAGAGCCGAGGAAAGATCATGCCTTCCGTGCAGGAAGTCGAGGAGCTTCTGCGCGTCGCGCTCGAGGCGACGGAAGTCGACGTCACCGACATCAGCGGAGAGTACGTCTCGGCGAGCGTCACGTCCAGACCGCCTCGACTCTTTCCCAGACCTTGAAACCGTCCCCTTCCCGGCAATCCGTCCGACCGAGCTGACGTCTCTCCCCCTCTTCGCCACAGCTGCGGGTCGAGCTTTGAGGTTTCTGTGGTGAGCAAGCAGTTCCAGGGCAAGGCCCCGCTGGCCCGCCACAGGCTCGTGCACAACGCACTCGGCGCGCTGATGGAGTCCATCCACGCGCTTTCCATCAAAAGCGCGAAGACCCCGGAGCAAGCCGCGGCGTGAGCGAACGCGGCGAGGCGCGTCGCGGAAGTGGATGACGCGAGCGAGAGCGACGCGATGCCGACCTTTGTCGGTACACGTGTGTCGGTACACGCCAACTCCGAAGAAAGTGAATCACACGATACCTACGCCTACGCCGCGGTTGACGACGAGGGCGACGCGCGCGTTCTTCGCCCACGCCGTATGAAATCTAGAGATGGTAGGTGTGCACCTCGCAGTTCTTCAGGCTCCTGTTCCCGCCCACCAGCTCCTTGAAGAACGTGGAGTGCCCGAACACGACGAACGTCTTGTCCTCCCGGCTCATCAGCCAGTGCCGGAACGTCGCGACGCGTTCCTTGAACTTCGCCGTCGGCTCGTGCGACTGGAAAAGCCGCCGCTCGGCGTCGTTCGGGTGGTGCGGGCGGTTGTACCACCACACGTCCCCCGGCAGTCGCGACAGGCTCAGCCCGAGCAGCGGAAACTCGTTCATGAGCACGCCCTTACACCGCCCGATGTCGCCCGAGGTGGCGAGCTTCTCGGACAGGTGCGGGTGCACGATCACGCGCTCGCCCCACGAGGACATCTCTGCGGCGTCCGGCTCGAGCGTCTCGGACGGCGACGCTCCAATCGCGTCCGTCCCGAGCTCGCCGGCGTCCGAGCCCAGCCGCCGGAGCGTCGCCGCCGCCGGCGTCTGCTCGTCGCACGCGCCGTTCGTCTCCGAGAACCGGCTGCTCTCGCCGCGCAGAAGCAGGTTCACGCCGCCGCCGCCGAGACCAGAGCGCTCTCGGGGCTCGTCCGCGCGAACCGGCGCCGACGCGTCCCGCGCGCGGCCACCATCCGCGCATCCGTTCTCGTCGCTCTCGCGCGGACGCGTCTCCCCCCGCGCCTCTTTTTCGCCGCCGCGCGACAGCCTGCTCTTCCCCCCGGCCGCGCGCCCCGACGGCGGCTTGCCCTCGCCGCCGACGCTCTTGGGCGCCCCCCCGCCCGCGGCCTCGCTCATCGCCGCGGCCTTCCTCCTCTGCGCCGCCGCCACCTCCAGCGAGGACTTGTAGCCGTGCACGCACGTCTCCATGGCTCGCGTCAGCGGCGACGTGACCCACACGGCGTCTTTGGGGAGCTTCGAAAGAAACGCCCCCAGCCCCTTCGCCTGGCGCGCGCCCAGTTTCGTCAGCGGCGCGTCGAAGATGTTGGGCTCGTCCCAGGACCCGGGGCCGCTGATTGCCTCGTTGTACGTGCTCTGCCCGTGCCGCACCAGGTGCACCACCTTGCGCCCGCGCACGAAGATGGGGAACAGACGCTGGTTAGATGCGCGCGCGTCCATCGCGGCGGCGACGTCCTCCGCCGACGCCGCCGCCGTCGCCGTGCGGCCGTCGCTCATCGTGCTCTCCGACCGCTGCAGCGAGCTCGCCAGCTCGTGCCCGGGGGACATGATGTACTGCGACCCGCCCAGCTCGCCGGGGGAAAGCGTCACGTCGTCGTACGCGGAGGGGTCCATGGAGGTGAGCCGCGTCGGCGTCCGGCGCACCGCGTCCGGCACGTGCGCCGCCGCGCGGGGATCGATGGTGCCATCCTCCGCGCCGCGTTTCAAACCCGGGGACGTCCCGAGAAGCTCGGCGTCCTCGCGAGCCAGTCTTCGGATCCGGATCGTGTTTCGAGGGAGCGCGTGGTGGATGGGAACGCGGGCGAAGGCGGGGTCAGCGCGCGTTCGCGGGACCGCTCGGCGGTATCCGCCCCGGCGCGCGACGGCGCAGGAGCGGAAATATTCAAAATGGCAGTTTGAAGGAGGGTGCCAAGCTGAGAAGAGGGGTGCCAAGGATTTTCTCGGATCGGAAGAGACGCGCCCGTACCTGTCTCGCTCGGCGGACTCGACGTTCAGCTCGTCGAACGAGCTCTTGCGCTGCAGTTTGAAGCCTGCGAGGGGAGGCCGGAAAAAGGGGGAGATCCGTCCGTCAGTTCCACGACGCGCGTCGTCGACATCGAGTTCGGGACGACTTGTTGTCTCGAGGTCCGTTGTCGCCCACGAAAGACCCACGGGACGCGGACGCGGCCCTAGAGTCGGGCACGGTCCGGACCCAACGGAGACGCCGGCGCTTTACGCAGTCCCGCACGCACCTGGAGTGACCCCCGGCGTGTGACGCAGCGGCGAGTTATGGGCGTGCTCGGCTTGCTGCGCGGCATCGGTCGAGGGAGTAAACTCGAGGTGCGCTTGCGCCTCAGGCGTGTCCTCTTCAGCGAACGCCTCGCGCGGCCGTTTACCGAGTGACGAGCGGTTGCGGTTCATCGCGCAGATCCGCGCCGTCCGGACGCCACCACCGTTCTCTCGCACCAGAGGTGCAGGCGCGCCCCCGCCTGTCTACCTCGCACGATCTCAGGACTGGTACTTGTAGATGGGAGGCACTCCTTCCCTTATTACGCATGGTTCCAAGATTTTCAACGGGCGGGTTCCGGGGACTTCCGCGGGTTCCGGGGTTCGTTTCTACGCCGTGTTTACCGGAAAC
>Ga0181563_10002390_pt1 | contig 18199 bp, 12 predicted proteins | sample 011ome_25_FD_133759 | JGI IMG/M metagenome (GOLD analysis project Ga0181563, IMG submission 133759) | Coastal salt marsh microbial communities from the Groves Creek Marsh, Skidaway Island, Georgia - 011512CT metaG (megahit assembly) | ecosystem: Environmental > Aquatic > Marine > Intertidal...
GGGACCTGCTTCAGCCCCAGGATGCGATGAGCCGACATCGAGGTGCCAAACCTTCCCGTCGATATGGACTCTTGGGGAAGATTAGCCTGTTATCCCCGGGGTACCTTTTATCCGTTGAGCGACGGCGCTTCCACACGCTACCGCCGGATCACTATCTCCTACTTTCGTACCTGCTCGACTTGTAGGTCTCGCAGTCAAGCTCCCTTGTGCGATTGCACTCGACGACTGATGGCCGACCAGTCTGAGGGAACCTTTGAGCGCCTCCGTTACAATTTAGGAGGCGACCGCCCCAGTCAAACTACCCACCTGGCACTGTCCCTGACCCGGATAACGGGCCGAAGTTAGATTTCCAGCATGAGAAGGGTGGTATTTCAAGGACGACTCCACACTAGCTAGCGCCAATGCTTCCTAGTCTCCCACCTATCCTACACAACTCAGACCAAAAACCAATACCAAGCTATAGTAAAGGTCCACGGGGTCTTTCCGTCCTTCTGCAGCTAACGAGCATCTTTACTCGTACTTCAATTTCGCTGGGTCTATGGTTGAGACAGTTGGGGAGTCGTTACTCCATTCGTGCAGGTCGGAACTTACCCGACAAGGAATTTCGCTACCTTAGGACCGTTATAGTTACGGCCGCCGTTTACTGGGGCTTAGGTTCAGAGCTTCGCCTCGAGGGCTAACCCTTCCCCGTAACCTTCCAGCACCGGGCAGGAGTCACAGCGTATACAGCGCCTTACGGCTTCGCACGCTGCTGTGTTTTTAGTAAACAGTCGCTTCCCACTGGTTTGTGCCGCCCCTTCGAGCTCGGGGAGCAAGTCCCTTTACCCTAATGAGGCCATCCTTCTCCCGAAGTTACGGATGTATTTTGCCGAGTTCCTTAACCATAGTTCTCCCAATCGCCTTGGTATTCTCTACCTGTCCACCTGTGTTGGTTTGGGGTACGGGCACCACACGTACTAGCTAGCGGCTTTTCTTGGCAGCATAGGATCGGTGACTTCGCTTATCGCTCGGCGTCGCGTCTCAGGATTGATGAGGACCGGACTTACCTGGGCCTCTCCCTACACGCTTACCCCAGGACTACCATCGCCTGGGCTCACCTACCTTCCTGCGTCCCCGCATTGCTGACCGCCACGACGTGGGTCGGTTCTTCAACCAGCCGTTTTACGGGCCGGAGGCTTCCCCTTAGCAACGTCGCTTAAGTCTGGTCGCATAATGTGGTGGTACTGGAATATCAACCAGTTGTGCATCGACTACGCCTGTCGGCCTCGTCTTAGCTCCCGACTCACCCTGGGAGGATTAGCCTTCCCCAGGAACCCTTGGACTTCCGGCGGAGGGGTTTCTCACCCCTCTCTCGCTACTCATGCCTGCATTCGCACTCGACCACGCTCCACGAGGGTTTCCACCCCCGCTTCGCAGCGAGATCGACGCTCCGCTACCACTCCTACTAGGTAGGAATTCACAGCTTCGGCTCTGTACTTGAGCCCCGTTACATTATCCGCGCAGGATCACTCGACCAGTGAGCTATTACGCACTCTTTTAAGGATGGCTGCTTCTAAGCCAACCTCCTGGCTGTCTGTGCAATCCCACATCGTTTACCACTTAGTACAGAATTAGGGGCCTTAGCTGGTGATCTGGGCTGTTTCCCTCTCGACCATCGAAGCTCATCCCCCGAGGTCTCACTGCCGCACTCTGGAGTCATGGCATTCGGAGTTTGGTTGGGTTCGGTAACCTTGTGGGGCCCCTAGCCCATCCAGTGCTCTACCTCCATGACTGAACATGCGACGCTGCACCTAAATGCATTTCGCGGAGAACCAGCTATCACCGAGTTTGATTGGCCTTTCACCCCTAACCACAGGTCATCCCCTCCGTTTTCAACCGAAGTGGGTTCGCGCCTCCACGGGGTCTTACCCCCGCTTCACACTGCCCATGGCTAGATCACTCGGCTTCGGGTCTACAGCATGCGACTGAACGCCCTGTTCAGACTCGCTTTCGCTCCGGCTCCCCCTCACGGGTTAACCTCGCCACACACCGTAACTCGCAGGCTCATTCTTCAAAAGGCACGCCATCGCGACCCTTCAGACGAATCCGAAGGGCGACGCTCTGACTGCTTGTAAACCAACGGTTTCAGGTACTATTTCACTCCCCTCCCGGGGTACTTTTCACCTTTCCCTCACGGTACTAGTTCGCTATCGGTCACTGACGTATACGTAGCCTTACGAGGTGGTCCTCGCAGATTCACGCCGGCTTTCCCGGATCCGGCGCTACTCGGGAGACTCGATCGGAGGCAAGATGCGTTTCGTGTACGGGGCTGTTACCCACTGCGGCCGACCTTTCCAGAGTCGTTCCACTACACACTTGCTTTGTAACTCCGTGGACCTTCTGACGCAGGTCCCATCGGTTCCCACAACCCCCATGTGGCAACGCCGTCAGGCTTTCCACCACACAGGTTTAGGCTGATCCCGTTTCGCTCGCCGCTACTCAGGGAGTCGCTGTTGCTTTCTTTTCCTCGGGTTACTTAGATGTTTCAGTTCACCCGGTTCCCTCTACCCGCCCTATGTGTTCAGACGGGAGTAACACCCCATGACGGGTGCTGGGTTTCCCCATTCGGTCATCCGCGGATCGACGCTTAGTCGGCAGCTCCCCGCGGCTTATCGCAGCCTCTCACGACCTTCATCGGTAGTCAGTGCCAAGGCATCCACCGTTGGCTCTTAGTAGCTTGGGTTGTCTACTTATTATTGAAATTGATATTGATCATTACTGATGTCAGAAGACATCAGTTAGATGCTCGTGCTCGCTATGCAATTCTCAAGAAGCCAGGCATGACGATGCCCCGGCTCGAGGGCCAGGGCAGAGGTCATGAGTGTGTCGGCGAACCGATCACACCTTCAAAGCGGAAGAGACGAACACCGGCCACATCGCTCCTACTCGGCGGCGTTCCGAAGAACGGGGCCTTTCATGAGGGATGTGGACGAATAACGAGTGCCTAACTGGGAACCTACTCGAGTCGCCGGCTCAAATGAGCCGATCCATCGAGAGGAGCTCCTTAGAAAGGAGGTGATCCAGCCGCACCTTCCGGTACGGCTACCTTGTTACGACTTCACCCCAATCGCTAACCCCACCTTCGGCAGCTCCTTCCCAAAAGGGTTAGGCCACTGACTTCGGGTGTTGCCAACTTTCGTGGTGTGACGGGCGGTGTGTACAAGGCCCGGGAACGTATTCACCCCGGCGTTGCTGATCCGGGATTACTAGCGACTCCAGCTTCATGGAGTCGAGTTGCAGACTCCAATCCGAACTGAGACCGGCTTTGTGGGATTCGCTTAACCTCGCGGTCTCGCAGCCCTTTGTACCGGCCATTGTAGCATGTTTGCAGCCCTGGATATAAGGGGCATGATGACTTGACGTCGTCCCCACCTTCCTCCGAGTTGACCCCGGCAGTCTCCTACGAGTCCCCACCATTACGTGCTGGCAACATAGGACGAGGGTTGCGCTCGTTGCGGGACTTAACCCAACATCTCACGACACGAGCTGACGACAGCCATGCACCACCTGTGTACCGCCCCGAAGGACACCATATCTCTATGGCTTTTCGGTACATGTCAAACCCAGGTAAGGTTCTTCGCGTTGCCTCGAATTAAGCAACATGCTCCGCCGCTTGTGCGGGCCCCCGTCAATTCCTTTGAGTTTTAGCCTTGCGGCCGTACTCCCCAGGCGGGGCACTTAATGCGTTAGCTACGGCACGGAACCCGTTAGAAGGCCCCACACCTAGTGCCCAACGTTTACGGCGTGGACTACCAGGGTATCTAATCCTGTTTGCTCCCCACGCTTTCGCTCCTCAGCGTCAGTACCGGCCCAGAGCACTGCCTTCGCCGTTGGTGTTCCTCCTGATATCTGCGCATTCCACCGCTACACCAGGAATTCCATGCTCCTCTACCGGACTCTAGTCATTGCAGTATCAGATGGCGTCTCCGGGTTGAGCCCTGAGTTTTCACATCCGACTTACAAAACCGCCTACGAGCTCTTTACGCCCAATAAATCCGGACAACGCTTGGTCCCTACGTGTTACCGCGGCTGCTGGCACGTAGTTGGCCGGACCTTCTTCTGTGATTACCGTCATTTTCGTCATCACTGAAAGTGGTTTACAACCCGAAAGCCGTCATCCCACACGCGGCGTTGCTGCGTCAGGGTTTCCCCCATTGCGCAATATTCCCTACTGCTGCCTCCCGTAGGAGTCTGGGCCGTGTCTCAGTCCCAGTGTGGCTGATCGTCCTCTCAGACCAGCTACCCGTCGATGCCTTGGTAGGCCATTACCCCACCAACTAGCTGATAGGCCGCGAGACCCTCCCAGAGCGCCAGAGCATTTCTTCACTCGGCCATGCGACCATGTGAAGGCATCCGGTATTAGCCGTCGTTTCCAACGGTTGTCCCGGTCTCTGGGGCAGGTTTCTCACGTGTTACTCACCCGTTCGCCACTGTCCCCTGGAGCAAGCTCCAGGTTCTCGTTCGACTTGCATGTATTAGGCACGCCGCCAGCGTTCGTCCTGAGCCAGGATCAAACTCTCCGTCAAGATCTTGGTCCCCCCGAAGGGTTTCCACGATCGGGTTGCGTTCGCCCCCAATCCCGAAGGATTCGCGTGGGGGGTCTTGCGTACGTAGAGCGGGACCGTCGCTGGCTGCAACAGTCCGCTTCACCCGACCACCGTGTTGATGGCCGGTTCGTCACCCGACCCGAAGGCCTGGTGACTGGCTCGCCGACCCCGTTGAGTGGGCCGGCATTTGAATTGACAGAAGATTGTCTTGCGTCGCGAAACGCATGACATCTCCCGCACTCGCTTTTGCGTCCGTCTCTTCCGTTTTCAAGATGCAACCAGCACTGTGTTCGAGACACTGTGTGCCGGGCACGCTGTCCGCGAACGGACTGGAGGTGCCAATTGCTCCCCGCTCAGCGGCCTATCGACCGCCGCATGGGGCGAAGCGCTACGCTACCGGGCCACCTAGGGAAGATCAAACCCCGATCGTCAGATTTCTTCGGAATTCCGCGGAAATCGTCGGCAGACGTACGGGAACCGCAGCAACACACCCGAAGCGGGCCGACACGACCGTGTCTCTCGGCGTCAACGCCTCGTCGACAACCGCCGACTCAGGGACAACCGCCGACTCAGGCCGAGATCACCACGAGATGACGCTGCTTCTTTCCCTTCTGGAGCAGCACGTAGCGACCGTCGACAGGGCTGACGGTGGCATCGGCGGCCTCGACCTTCTCGCCGTTGATCCGAATGCCTCCCTGCTGCAAGGTTCGCCGAGCATCACCCCTCGACGACGCAACCCCACTTGCAACGAGCACCTCGACAACGGGTTCATCACCGGCGAGCAGGTCGGTGGTGATCTCGCTCTCCGGAACGATTCCCCTGAGCGCCTCGAGCGACTCGGCGTCGAGCGCTCCCCCACCGAACAGTGCTGCGGCTGCCAGCTTGGACTGACGAACCGCAGCGTCACCGTGCACGAATCCGGTGACCACATCAGCGAGGACCTGCTGCGCCCTGCGAGCCTCCGGTTCCTCCCTGTGGTCGGCCATGATCTCGGTGATCTGCTCGACCGGCAGCAATGTCAGCTGCAACAGGAAGCGCTCGACGTCGCGGTCGTCGCTTCGCAAGAAGTACTGATGAAATTCGTAGGGCATCGTCTGCTCCGGGTCGAGCCACAGCGCACCGGAGGCCGACTTGCCGAACTTCGTGCCGTCGGCCTTCGTGATCAGCGGCCACGACAGGCCGTACGCACCCCTGGCCTCCCGACGGCGAATCAGATCGATGCCCGCCGTGATGTTGCCCCACTGATCCGAGCCGCCGATCTGCATGTCGCATGCCATGTGTGTGTGGAGCCACCAGAAATCGAAGGCCTGCAGGAGCATGTAGCTGAATTCGGTGAACGAGATGCCCTGCTCACTGTTCATGCGCGTCCGCACCGATTCCTTCGCCACCATCTGATTGACGGTGGCGTGCTTGCCGACGTCGCGGAGAAAATCGAGGATGCCGACGTCCTTGGTCCAGTCGAAGTTGTTCACGAGTTGGACACCCTTGCCAGCGGAGACACCGACAAGCCGCTCGACCTGACTGCGGATACCGTCCACATTCCCTGCGAGCGTGGCCGCGTCGAGAAGGTTGCGCTCCTCGGATCTGCCCCCCGGGTCACCCACCATCCCGGTCGATCCACCGACGAGGGCAATCGGCAGGTGGCCATGGTCCTGGAATCGTCGCAGGACGAGAATGCCGATGAGGTTGCCGAGATGCAGGCTCGACGCCGAGGGATCGATGCCGTGATAAAGGGTGATCGGTCCCTCGTCGAGGCGGGTACGCAGCGCTGCCTCGTCGGTTGTGTCGTGGACGAGGCCGCGGGCCTTCAGGTCATCGATGATCGCGCTGCCGGACATACGGTCAACGATACGCGGGGGTGCCGAGGATCATCGTCGTTTTCGCAGCAGAATGAGCGCCCATGCGTCGTGTCCGCCGCCTGCTTCTCGCCACCCTCACCGGGGTCCTCTTCACCGCGAGCTGTTCCATCGAGACGAAGGACTTCGATGCGCTGTTCGGCGAGAACTTCTCGGTCAACACACTCGAGACCGCCCAATCGTCGCGGGTCTATGACCGCAACGGCATCCTGATCACAGAACTCCGAGGTGATCAGAACCGCACCGACATCCGCTTCGAGCAGATGCCGGAGGTGCTGATCAATGCCGTTGTGGCCATCGAGGACGAACGCTTCTGGGACCACTCCGGCGTCGATTTCAAAGCCATCCTGCGAGCTGCCCGATCGAACGTCAGCGCTGGCGGGATCTCCCAGGGCGGCTCCACGATCACCCAGCAGTACGTGGGCAACGTCTTCCTCGACCGCTCCGAACAGACCGGTTCCCGCAAGATCGAAGAGATCTTCATGGCTCGTCGTTTCGAGCAGCGCTACACCAAAGAATTCATCCTGGAGCGCTATCTCAATTGGGTGTTCTTCGGTCGGCAGGCGTACGGGGTCGAGGCTGCCTCCCGCACGTACTTCGGCCCTCCGGCCTGCCAGGGGCAGACCGACCCCGGCGACGACACCTGTCTGAAGGTCAGCGAGCTCACGCTGATCGAGGCGGCCACCATCGCCGGCCTCATCCAGGCGCCGAGCCGCTTCAACCCGTTCAACAATCCCGAGGCGGCGCGCGACCGGCGCGACCTCGTGCTGTTGCGGATGTTCGCCAACGACTTCATCACCGAAGACGAGTACCAAACGGCGCTGCTCCAACCGATCGACCTGATCGAGGACGTCCCGATCCTCGAGGAGCGCTATCCGGCCGCCCACTTCGTCGACGACGTCAAACAGTGGTTCCTCGACAACGAGTCGTTCGGAGCAACCCGCGCTGAGCGAACGACGCTGCTGTTCGAGGGCGGACTCGACATCCATACGACCCTCGACCTCACCCTCCAGGCCCAGGCCGAGGCAGCCGTGGAACGGGTTCTGCCCCAGGTGGCAGCGGACGGTTCGCTGAACCCCGATGCTGCTGCCGTGATCCAAGGTGTCACCGACGACGACGACGGCCACATCCTCGCCATGGTCGGTGGCCGTGACTTCTTCGCCGGAGACAACGATGCCAAGTTCAACCTTGCCAGTGGGTCCGGTCGGCAGGCTGGCTCGGCGATGAAGCCGATCGGTCTGGCGGCGGCGCTCCAGATCGGCATTCCGATCACCCGATTCTACGATGCGACCTCGCCGATCGAGATCGAGAACGAGCCGGTTTGCGGTCCGATCTGGAAGGTCCGAGGTGGCACCGACGGCGACAGTACGCTCGCCGACGCCACGAAGTGGTCGCGCAACACGGTCTTCGCGCAGTTGATGGTCGACATCGGGCCGCCGCGCTTCGTCGACATGGCCGAGCAACTCGGCATCGGCGAGGGCCGTCTCCAGCCGGTCTGTGCCGCCATCCTCGGAACCGAGAACACCAATATGGTCGAGCTTTCCACGGTGTATGCAACCTTTGCTCGTGACGGCGTTCGAGTCGATCCGGTGATGGTCACCCGTATCGGACGCCCGGACGGCACGCAGCTGTACCAGTACGCCGAAACCTCCACTCGAACGGTGCTGAACAAGACGGTCAACGACCAACTGACCTGGGCGCTCTCCACGGTTATGCAGGGCACCGGCTGGCGTGCTGCGCTCGAGGATCGACCTTCGGCAGGAAAGACCGGCACCGCTCAGAACAACGCCGACGCAACGTTCGCCGGCTACACGCGTCAGCGGGCTGCCGCAGTCTGGGTCGGTTTTCCTGACGAACAGATCCCGATGGAAACCCAGTTCGGTGGCGAGAAGGTCCAAGGCGGGACCTTCCCCGCATTGATCTGGCACGAGATCATGAGCGATGCCCATCGGGGCTTGGACGTGCTCGACTTTCCCAGCCCACCGGTGTCATCTACCACCACCACCCTTCCCGACATCCCGGAGGAGGCGGAGGTGCCGAACCTCATCGGGCAAGAGATGACCGAAGACGTCGTGATGGCACTCCAGGACGAGCCGAACTACTGGGTCATCCGGCAGGTGTTCGTCCAAACCCGAGACTTCGAGATCGGGAAGGTCTTCAACCAGATCCCACAACCGGGCCAGGTCGTACCCGGAGGTTCGGTGATCACCGTCGAGGTCGCAGTCGAGCCCATCCTGCCGCCGGTTCCTTCACTGATCGGACTCGATGAGGCAACGGCCGTACGAGTCCTCGAGGATGCCGAGTTCGTCGTCGAGATCGTGTACGAGTCGAATCCCGATGCCGACGAACCGGTACCCGGCACGGTCTGGGCCCAGAGTCCGGAGGCCGGAACCGCGCGCGACGAAGTGGAGCGGGTCACGCTGCGGATCGAGCCCGACCCCGACAGCGGAGACACAGGCGGGTGAGCCCAGACGGGAACCATCCTCCGTCTCCGGGATACGCGTCGGACGGGCAGTCGCGGATCGGGCGAGTCGCCGTGATCGTTGTGATCGTTGCACTCATGACCATGTGGGCCTGGATCTGGTTCTTCGCACCCCGCGAGAACGTCGATCGGTTTGCCCAACGAGCCTTCCCGGAAGCTGCAAACCCGATTTGTGCCGCTGCCCACGAGGAGATTCTCGCCCTACCCAGTGGCCGCCAGACTCCCGACGTTGCCGAGCGGGCCGCCGTCGTCCGCCGAGGCACCGAGATCGTCGAAACGATGGTCGCCGATCTCGAAGCAATCGCCTACCTCGTCACCGACCTCGACGACGCAGCCATCCTGCGTCAGTGGTTTGCGGATTGGCACGACCTGTATCTCGCAGACCGTTGGACGCATGTCGAGCGACTCGAGGCAGCCACGGCCGAGACTCCCGACGAGGATCTTGCGTTCTTGGTGCAAGACCTCCAGTACGGCCGCCGGATCGACGGACTCGCCAACGTCAACGACATGGAGGCCTGCGTCATCCCCGGGGACATCTAGATCATCCGCACGGTTCGATCACGCTCGAATCGACCGTGCGAGGGCCAACCCGTTCCTGGCCAAACGCTGCAGACCGACATCGGCCCCGAGGCCGGCGAGCTCCTCGGGCCGAACCCACCGGTAGGCCTCCGACTCGTGGTTGGCGTGGATCGCCGCCCCTTCGGGGGCAAGGACCACAAATCGAACGTCGAAGTGTTCGTGGGCATCTTCGCCCGGCGGATCGACGCGGTGGATGTCGAGATCGACGGCAACCGGCCAGACACACAACCCTTCGATTCCGGTTTCTTCCTCGGCCTCGCGCAACGCAACAGCAGGCAGATTGGCATCACCATCGGCATGACCGCCCGGCTGCACCCAGATCTTCAGCTTTGCGTGGAACAGTACGAGTGTGCGTTCGAGGTCGGCATGCACGACCAGCGCCGAGCCGGTGAAGTGGCCCGGCCGCTCCGACCGATCCAGCGGTCGGGGACGAGAGTCGATGAGCTCCCGCATGCGGCGTCGTTCATCTGCCAACTCGACTGCTACCACCGACCCGACCGACTCCCAGGCGAACTCGGGGTCGGTGACACGACGAAGTTCAGGGGCACCGGGGGCGAGCAACTCGGGCACGATCGGAGCGTAACGGCGATCTACGCTGAGAGCCGTGACGACCTTTCGCATCGGCCGACGCTTTCAAGGGCCATCGGGTACCGGTCAGGGAGGATGGACGGCCGCACTGTTCGAGCGGGCAGTCGGTGAGCCGCTCACCATTTCCATCCGTCGCGGTATTCCGCTCGAGACCGATCTGGAAGTGATCGAGGTGTCAGGTGGCTGGGAGCTCCACGACGACGGACCGGAGCCGGTGATGACAGCCCATCCCCGCACCGAGCCGTTCGTGGACACCGATCCGGTGCCGCTCGACGCAGCGGTCAGGGCCCGGCAGCGGTTCCCCGCTGCTGCTGAGGTCGTTCATCCGGTTCCCGACTGTTTCTCGTGCGGACCCATCGAGTCATCGATGGGGGTTCATGCCGGGCCGCTCGATGATGGCACCGACCGGTTCGCAGTCGACTGGACCGTCCCGGATCCGACCGACGCAAGCGGCGAGGCGGACCAGGCACTGCTCTGGGCTGCCCTCGATTGCGCAACCGCCTGGTATGTCGGGTATTCGGCAGGTCGGCGGCCCGCATTCACCGTCGGCTACGCCGTGGAGGCACGTGTTCCCATCGAGAGTGGTGAGACCTACAGCCTGGTCGCCTGGAACGGTGACTACCCGGCGCAGTGGGACGGCCGAAAGCGGGGCGGCGCGTCCGCAGCCTTCGACCGACAGGGTCGCTGTGTCGGGCGCTCACGCTCCTTCTGGATCGCAGCGGCGCTCGACGACCCCCGTATTGCGATGTGACCGATCAGGGTCGAGGTCGACTGACATCGGCGACGCCCGGTACTGCCCATCGCCACGGAATATCCGCACCGTGCGTAAGTCCGACCCGAACGCCATTGGCTGGCCGTTCCGGTGGCGGCGTCCCGTCATCGATGATCCGGACGCCGGCGCCGTTCCGTACCCCGTCGATGCCGTCGTGGGCACCGTCGAGTCCGAAGGCTGCTGCGAGCTTGGCCGGACCGCTGCAGAGATCGACATCTCGTCGGACCTTCGGCCTGCGCGCACGCATCACGTCGAGCCCGCCGAGTGGCGTGACGGCGCGAAGGAGCACCGCCGATGCGACTCCCACCTCGCCACACACGATGTTGACGCACCAGTGCATGCCGTAGGTGAAGTAGACGTACAGGTGGCCCGCCCGCCCGAACATCACCTCGGTGCGCGGTGTGGGACCTCGATGGGCGTGTGAGCCGGGATCGTCTGCCCCCATGTACGCCTCGACCTCGACGATCCGGCCCCGAACGTCGGGGGCGACGAGCACCTTGTTGAGGAGCTCGGGAGCAACCTCGGTTCCCGGTCGAGCAAAGAACGATCTGGGGAGCCGTCTCACCCGTCGAGCAGCGCGCGGAACCGGTCGAGTTGAGCAGCGACTGCGGCGGGCGATCCACCTCCATGGGTGGTCCGCCGCGTCACCGACACGCCTGGAGCGAGCAGCGCAGCGGCCTCGGCCCCCAGTCGTGGATCGGCGGCGACGAGCTCGGCCAGCGAGCCTTCGCCCGCCAACGAACGGCGTACCTTCTCACCGACGACGCCGTGTGCGTCTCGGAACGGCATTCCTCGACCGACGAGCCATTCGGCAAGATCGGTCGCAGCTGCGTAGGGCGAGTCCGCCTGCGCAGCCATGACGTCCACGTTGAACGTGGTCGTCGAGAGCATGCCATCGAGCGCAAGCAGGGTGAGCCGAACGGTGTCGACGGCGTCGAATATCCCTTCCTTGTCCTCCTGCATGTCCTTGTTGTACGTGAGCGGCAGGCCCTTGAGCGTGGCGAGAAAACCGGTGAGATGGCCGATCAACCGCCCTGCCTTCCCGCGGGCCAGTTCGGCGATGTCGGGATTCTTCTTCTGCGGCATCATCGACGAGCCGGTGGAGAAGCCGTCGTCGAGCGTGATGAATCCGAACTCGGTGGAGGCCCAGACGATGAGCTCTTCGCCGATCCGACTCAGGTGCACACCGAGCAGCGCCACCGAGAAGAGTGTCTCTGCCACGAAATCGCGATCGGCTACGGCGTCGAGACTGTTGTCGAAGACACCTTCGAACTCGAGATATGCCGCCGTCTTCGCCGGATCGAGCGGTAGCGACGATCCTGCGAGTGCACCGGCCCCGAGGACCGACACGTTGAGGCGAGCTCGTGCGTCGCGAAGGCGACCAACATCGCGCGCCAATGCCCACCCATGGGCGAGGAGGTGATGCGACAGCGCCACCGGCTGGGCCTGCTGCAGATGGGTGTACCCCGGGAGGTAGGCATCGCCAGCTGCTTCCGCCTGTGCGAGCAGGGTGCGCATGAACTGGTGGGTGAGGTCGATCACCTCATCGATTGCTGCGCGCGTCCAGAGCCGCATGTCGGTTGCGACCTGATCGTTGCGGCTTCGCCCCGTGTGCATCTTGGAACCGTGCGGTTCGAGTTCGGTGACCCGACGCTCGACTGCGGTGTGGATGTCTTCGTCGTTGACCGCGAACTCGAAGGAACCCGACTCGATCTCGCGCTCGACGGTATCGAGCGCACGGACAATGCTGTCGCGTTCAGCTTCGGAGAACAGTCCGACATCGCAGAGCATCCGGACATGAGCGCGAGAGCCTTCGATATCTTCGCGGAACAGCCGCTGGTCGAACGGCAAGCTGTCGTTGAGTGCCTGCAGCGCTTCGGAGGGTCCACCTGCGAAGCGTCCATGCCAGAGTGTCGAACTCACGACCCCGACCGCTTCCGAGCCAGGTTCCGGAGTCGGAGTGCGTTGAGCTTGATGAAGCCCTCCGCATCAGCTTGATCGTAGGTGCCGTGATCCTCCTCGAACGTTGCGATCTTTTCGTCGAAGAGCGAGTACGGGCTCTTTCGACCGACGACGTCGACGTTGCCCTTGAAGAGCTTGAGCCGAACATCGCCGCTCACGTACTGCTGGCTGTGGTCGATGGCCACCTGAAGCATCTCCCGCTCGGGACTCCACCAGAAGCCGTTGTAGATCAACTCGGCGTACTTGGGCATGAGGGAGTCTTTGAGATGGGCAACCTCACGATCGAGGGTGATCGACTCGATCGCCCGGTGGGCTCGCAGCATGATCGTGCCACCCGGCGTCTCGTAGGCGCCGCGACTTTTCATACCGACGAACCGGTTCTCGACGATGTCGAGACGGCCGATGCCGTTCTCACCTCCCAGACGATTGAGCTCGGTGAGAATCTCGGCCGGACTCATCACCTTCCCATCGATGGCGACGATGTCGCCCTGGTCGTAGGTGAGATCGATGTAGGTCGCCTCGTTCGGGGCCATCTCGGGGCTGACCGACCAACGCCACATCTCCGAGGGGGGCTCGGTGAAGGGATCCTCGAGTGGACCGCCCTCGAAGCTGATGTGGAGCAGGTTGGCATCCATGGAAAACGGGGACTTCTTGCCCCGCTTCATCTCGATTGGAATGTTGTGTGCTTCGGCGTAGGCCATCAGCGTTTCGCGACCGCCGAGTTCCCATTCGCGCCACGGCGCGATGACCCTGATCTCCGGGGCGAGTGCATAGGCCCCCAGTTCGAAGCGAACCTGATCGTTGCCTTTGCCGGTGGCCCCGTGGCTGATGGCATCTGCACCATGTTCAGCAGCGATCTCGACGAGTCGCTTCGCAATGAGCGGGCGGGCGATGGAGGTGCCGAGAAGGTATTCCCCTTCGTAGATCGTGTTCGCACGGAACATCGGGAAGACGAAGTCGCGAACGAACTCCTCGCGTACGTCCTCGATGTGGATGTTCTCGGGTGGGACACCCATCTCGAGCGCCTTGGCCCGAGCGGGTTCGACCTCTTCTCCCTGTCCGAGGTCGGCGGTGAAGGTGATGACCTCTGCGTCGTACGTCTCTTGGAGCCAGCGCAGGATGATGGAGGTGTCGAGACCACCGCTGTAAGCGAGTACGACCTTCATGATGCAGATACTTCTCTCAGGGTTCGGGGGTAGGTTCAGCCGAGACCGGCGAGGGTTCGCAGGCGTTCGGCGAGGGCGGCACCGCCGATGTCTTCGGCGGCCACCACGATCAAGGTGTCGTCACCGGCGACGGTACCGAGAATCTGGGTCATCCCCGCCCGATCGAGGGCAGAGCCGACGACATGCGCGGAGCCTGGTGGCGTCCGGAGGACGACGACGTTGAGCGAGTGGTTCACATCGGCCACCCAGTCCGACATCACCCGACGCAGATGATCCTCGGGAGCGATGCGGTCGACCGGGTGTTCCGGGATTGCGTAGACGGTCTCCCCGCCTGGACCCCGAACCTTGATCGCCCCGAGATCATCGAGATCACGGGACACGGTCGCCTGGGTCGTTTCGAGGCCTTCGGCCTGGAGCAATTCGGTGAGCCTGCCCTGGGACGTCACGGCGTGCTCCTCGAGAAGGACGGCGATGCGGTGCTGCCGACGAGCCTTGCTCATGAGATCGCCGCCATGTCAGCCTCGCTCCTGCATCAGCCATGCCATTGCCCCCCGTGCTGCGTGCATTCGGTTGGTGGCCTGGGCCCAGATGCGACTGCGCGGACCATCGAGCACGGCATCGGTCACTTCTTCGTTTCGATGAGCCGGCAGGCAGTGCAGGAAGATCGCATCAACACCAGCGAGTTCCATCAGTCGCTCATCGACCTGAAAGCCCTCGAAGGCCCGGCGCCGCTGCTCGGCTTCCGCTTCCTGCCCCATCGACGTCCAGGTGTCGGCGTACACGGCATCCGCTCCCGCAACCGCGTCCTCGGGACGGTCGACCACCTCGATCTCGACCCCTGCAGTTGCAATCCGGTCAGCATCACGATCGGAGAAGCCGTAGCCAATCGGGCTGGCGATCCGGAAGTGCATGCCACTGAGCCCAGCGCCAAGCGCAAGGCTGCGCGCGACATTGTTCGCGTCGCCGACGTAGGCAACTGTTCGGCCCTCCAGTTCGCCGAACTCCCGACGCATCGTCAACAGGTCGGCGAGCGCCTGCAGTGGGTGCGCATCATCGCTGAGCATGTTGACGATCGGGACCAGATCGAGCGCTGCCATCCGCTCCACCACGGTGTGCGCGAAGACACGGGCTGCGACGATGGTGTGAAAGCAGGCCATCGTCCGAGTCACGTCCTCGACGCTTTCGCGACTGTCGATGCCGACCTCGTGGCCCTGGATGTAGACCGGATGCCCACCCAGTTGCACTACGGCCATCTCCATCGAGTTGCGCGTTCGGGCCGAGGGTTTCTCGAAGATCAGCGCAGTGCCCTTCCCCGCCAGAACGCGTGGCGTTTCGACCGACGTGGCGATCGAGAGGATTCGGCCGAGGTCGTCGGACGTGAGATCGTCGATTTCGAGCAGGTGACGCATCAGGCAACTCCTTCGCCGATGACCGACGCCATGATGTCGATCGCCTCGGCGATTTGCGCATCGGTGAGAATGAATGGTGGCGCGAGCCGTAGTGTCGTGGGCGTGACACCGTTCACGATCAGTCCCCGCTCGAGACAAGCACGGGCGACTTCCGCACCGGTGCGGCCGGCGAGGCCGACGTCGTCGAGTTCGACCCCCAGGAGCAGTCCTCGACCGCGAATGTGATCGACGCCCGACAGCGGTTCGAGGCCGGCCCGCAGGACTGCCTCGATCCGGCGAGCAGCGGCGGGCGCGTCGATGGCTTCGAGTTCGGCGATGGTCGCTCGCGCGGCCGCCAGCGCAAGCGGCTGCCCGGCGAAGGTCGAGCCGTGATCACCCGGAACGAAGGCAGCCGCAACCTCGTCACAGGCCCAGATGGCACCCACGGGCATGCCGTTGGCAATGCCCTTGGCCATCGTGACCACATCGGGTCTGATGCCCGCCGCCTGAAAGCCGAACCATTGGCCGGTTCGACCGAACCCTGTCTGGATCTCGTCGAGGACCAGCAGGAGCCCGCGCTCGTCACAGATGTGGCGAACCCCTTGCAGGTACTCGACGTCGGCCGGGTTCACCCCACCTTCGCCCTGCACGGGCTCGAGGATGACTCCCCCGACTTCGGGGGTCAGCGACTTCTCGAACTCGTCGAGATCATTCCAGACGACATGGCGAAACCCTTCCGGGAGTGGCTGGAACGGCTCGTGCTTTTCTGGTTGTCCGGTGGCGGCCAACGACATGAGGGTGCGCCCATGGAAGCTTCGAAGGGCACTGACGACGCCGTGCCGCCCTCGGCCCTGATACTTCCGGACGATCTTCAACGCGGCCTCGTTGGCCTCGGCTCCGGAGTTCTGGAACAGGACCTGCCCCGAGCCGGAATCGATCAGCCGCGAGATCGCCTCGGCCACCGGTGCCTGATGCTCGTTCGCAAACAAATTGGAGGTGTGTGTGAGCGTTCCAGCCTGTGCGGCGATCGCCTGAGTGACGCTCGGGTGGGCGTGCCCGAGTCCGGTCACCGCCAGACCGCACAGGAAGTCGAGGTGTCGTCGGCCGTCGCGATCCCACAACTCGGCGCCACTGCCTCGCACGAAAAGGCGCGGTGGGGAGCCGTAGTTGTTCATCAGCGGGCTGTGGGTGCCACCGGCACCCCAGGCGGCTGCTTGTTCTGCGGTCATGTGGTTCCTCCGACACCGGTGATCTCGTCGCCCGAGGAGGGCGAGCCGGTGATCTCGTCGCCCGAGGAGGGCGAGCCGGTGATCATCGTGCCGATACCGGCATCGGTGAAGAGTTCGAGCAGAAGGACGTGCGGAACACGCCCATCGAGCATGTGTGCTGATGTCGCGCCTGATTCCACAGCGTGAATACACGCTTCGACCTTTGGAATCATGCCTCCACCGATGCTGCCCTCAGCGATCAGTTCACGAATCTCGTCGACCGAGGCGCGGGCGACGATCGACGTCGGATCGTCGACATCGGTCAGCAGTCCCGGCACATCGGTGAGATAGACGGCTTTTTCGGCACTGAGGGCACCGGCAAGAGCGCCCGCAACGGTGTCGGCGTTGATGTTGTAGGCCTGACCCGACTCGTCGGCACCGATCGTCGACACCACGGGGATCATGTTCTCGGCCAGCAACCGCTCGATGATGGTTGGCTGCACCGAGGCGACATCACCCACGAATCCGAGGGTTTCGTCTCGCGGCACTGCCGTGATGAGGCCGCCGTCCTCTCCGGAGAGCCCGACCGCATACGCGCCATGCACGTTGATCGCTCCGACGATGTCGCGCCCAACCTTGCCGACGAGCACCATTCGGGCGACATCGAGGGTCTCGGCGTCGGTGACTCTGAGGCCGTCGACGAACTCGGTCTCTTTCCCCAGGCGGCCGAGCAGTTCACCGATCTGCGGTCCGCCACCGTGAACGACGACCGGCTTGAGACCTACCGAGCGCAACAGCACGACGTCTTCGGCGAAGGTCTGGGACAGCGCCGGGTCGACCATGGCGTTACCGCCGAACTTCACTACCACGATCGCGTCTCGGAATCGCTGGATATACGGGAGAGCTTCGACCAGCGCCCCGGCCCGCTGTGAGGGTGAGAACCCGCGACTGGGTAACAGGTCGTTCGGTTCGGTCATGAGCGATACCCCGCGTTGATCTCGATGTAGCCGTGCGTGAGGTCACACGTCCATACCGTTGCGTGCCCCTCACCCACACCGACATCGACGCGAATCTGGACCTCGTCCTGCTGGAGATGCGCAGTCGCCCGCGCTTCTGAGTAGGTGGGAACCACTGCGCCGTCTGCGGTGACCTGTTCGGATCCGAGCCACAGTTCGAGCTTGTCGCGATCAGCCGCTTCGCCCGATTTTCCGACCGCCATGACGATCCGGCCCCAGTTGGCGTCCTCGGCAGCAAGTGCCGTCTTCACGAGCGGCGAGTTCGCAATGGCAAGACCGATGGTCTTCGCTGCTGCGTCATCGGCTGCACCGGTGACGGTCACCTCGACGAACTTGGTGGCCCCTTCCCCGTCACGCACGATCTGATGGGCGAGGTCGAGCAGCACGCTGTCGAGCGCTTGTTGCAACGCTGGCAACCGCGGATCGTCGTCGGTGGTGAAGTCTTCGTCGATTTGTTCGCCCGTGGCAAACAGCAAAACGGTATCGCTTGTCGATGTGTCGGAGTCGACGGTGATGCGATTGAAGCTCCGCTCGACCGACCTGTCGAGGCACCGCTGCAGGAGACCGGGTTCGACGGCGGCGTCGGTGAACACGAA
>Ga0181563_10002392_pt1 | contig 18182 bp, 17 predicted proteins | sample 011ome_25_FD_133759 | JGI IMG/M metagenome (GOLD analysis project Ga0181563, IMG submission 133759) | Coastal salt marsh microbial communities from the Groves Creek Marsh, Skidaway Island, Georgia - 011512CT metaG (megahit assembly) | ecosystem: Environmental > Aquatic > Marine > Intertidal...
ATGGGAATTTAAAATTAACAGGCATACCATCTAACAGGCCTGCTTGTTGATTACATAAAAATAGACTTGGTAGTGCATTATCAAGTCCAAAAAAAGCCGACACAAGAGTATCTTCTATTTCTTCTGTAGTATATTCTCCTATACAATCATTAGCAACCTGTTCTTGAAAGTCTTCTTTTTTGTTACATGAAAACAATAGGATTATTGTAAATAATTTAAATATAATTCGCATAAAGGCACTTTTAATTTTAGATGGCAAATTATCTATTAGGTTTAATAAACACAGTTAAAATAATGTTAATCATTTCGGAACAAGGTGTAGAAATGAATCTAGTTCCCGCTACTAAAACAATAAAACGGTTATACTTTTATAAAGTAGTTTTTTTATATTTGAATATGTCAAAAAGAATTTTTTATCCTCTTTTTTTGTTATTAATTCCTTTAATTGGAATGGCTATCTCTGATGAAATTAACTGGAGTGTATTTGATTTCATTATTATGGGTTTTCTTCTAATTCTCCTTAGTATTGGAATTAATTTTGTGATAAAACATGTAAAGAATTTAAAAAATCGATTCCTATACATTGGAATTTTAGTTTTAATATTTATGTTAATATGGGCAGAGTTGGCAGTAGGTATTTTTGGAACTCCTTTTGCGGGTAATTAAGTAAACAATCGCTCTATTTGTACTGTAGTTTTGAATAATAGGGTGGGGGAAATCAAAATCACATCAGTTCAACTAATCTTTTTGTATTTGACATAACTGAAACTTAGATATTATTCGTGATCCATAGTTTAAATTAACTTTATGATAAATTAATCTAAATGTTAAGAAATTAGGCAACTACCTGTTATGTTTTGCTTATAGTTTTATAAACTTTTAATTCTTTTTCTATTAATTCAAAAACTCTTTTAATTTTTTATAAATTTGTGTAAACCAATTTAACAATGCGCTATTTAATTTTAGCTATTTTTCTTGTAAGTCTTTCAGGAAATAGCCAAACCATTTCCAAACAAGTCATTGGCCCAGGTGGCCAAACTTTTGAAAATGGGAATAACAAACTTAGTTATTCTGTAGGAGAAGTCTCTGTGGGTGCCATGACCGATGAAGAGGGCACTTATCAATTAGGAAATGGCTATTACCCTTCATTAAACCTATCCACGCTAAATACAGAAACCCCTGAATTACAACTTCAGGTGAAAGTTTTTCCAAATCCTACCAAAGAGGTGATTTACATCACCCATCCCACAGAACAAATTTTTGAAGTAAGGATTGCAGATACAAGTGCATTTAGCTGGACATACTCCAATGCAAAAGCTGGTTTTGGATACTAAATTAACAGTAAACAAGATTTACTATTATTAATATTTAGAAGTTTCTAAAAAATTGTTTAACAATTCTAGTGATTTTTTCGAAAAGAGGTCAATTGGGACTACTAAAACAATAAAACAGTTATACTTTCTCAAAGTGTAACTGTTTTTTATATTTTTACAAGATGATAAAAAATAGTATATATATCTTTTTTGCACTTTTGCTTGCTTCATGTACCAAACCAACTCCTAATTCTTCTATCAAGGTTGTCGGTGAAATGAGAGATGTGATGTGGAAAGGCAATTTGAAAGGAAAGATTGCTACTGATTCATTAAACAGTAAAGAAATTTATGGGTTGGGACCAATTGAGTTTTTGAAAGGAGAAATAGTATTATTTGAAGGACAATCATATGTTTCAAAAGTAGTCGATAGTAATTCACATGAGGTATTTAAAGTTCCTTCGGCCAGCGCTCCATTCTTTGTGTATACAACTAATACTAATCTAAAAGTTGTTGAATTAACACCTGCAAATTATTCACTAAAAGGAATAGAAGAACATATTAATTCACTGTATAATAATTACGATCAACCTTTGTTGATTAGAATCGATGGTGTATTTAATACCATGAAACTTCACAGTGTTAATTTACCTGATGGGCAAGAGGTGTCATCACCAGATGAGGCGCACCAAGGATTGACTCAATATGATTTCAAAAATATTAGTGGATCTTTGATCGGCTTCTTTTCTCGACACCATAAGGCTGTTTTTACGCACCACGACAGTTTCTTTCACGCACACTTTATTTCCGATGATCGTAAAGTGTTAGGCCATATCGACGAAACTGATTTTAATTCTTCCAAAGTAACCTTAAAAGTTTCAAAGTAATTCCATAGCCATTAATTGGGAATCAGAACTCAATCAATTTTGAAACCTTTTTATCCAGGTTCGATATTTTACTTTGAAAATCTGCGAAATTTTTTGTTGTAGGCAGTTATCTTTTAATTAACTTATGTGCAATATTTCTAATGAGTTATCTACTAAAACAATAAAACGGTTATACTATTACATAGTGTAACCTATTTATTTATTGTTAATATATCGCATTCCTTCAACACCTTTGCTTAGGACAACATCAATTCTGACATCAGAACCATTGTCATTCTCGAAATAGACCGTTTCGGCCTTAGTGACATACACCTTTGTTTTGCCTTTAGGAGTCAATCCAAAACTTTGTATTACCTCTCCAGATTCTTTGTCTGCCATTTTAACTATGATCGTTAAGTTTGATTTATTAGTCAACTCGGCAGAATAATTTTTGTCATTGAATTCACCCAACAAAAAAGTTTGATTCGCAGGAATAGTGAGACCTGATTTGAACGTTGAGCAAGAATTCAGAGTTGAAAAAAATATAAATACTAAAACTAATTTTTTCATTACATTTCTTTGAAACGGCTCCGTTCTAAAAGCTGCAATTGTTAATGGTTAACTGTTTTAAGCGACTCAACAAACTCAAGATACTCCTTTTTTCTTTGGCTCTCAAAGCCTTTACGATTGGTAGTGATTTGTTTTTTGATTTTAATCTGAGAAGCATTCAAAACAGATTCCTCAATAGAGTCAATAGAAAATAAATACAACTCCATAATAATGGGCAAGGCCGAGAAGGCTCTTTCTGTTGCCAAATATTGTTTGTTTTTTTTAAAACCTTCTGGATCTAAGAGTTCGAGAAACCCTTCTTCAACTAAAAATTTTAATCGATTAGTCAGGATATTAGTCGCTATTTTTTCTTTAGAATTTAAAAATTCTTTGAACTTAGATTTTTTGTGCAAAATAACGTCTCTTAATATCAAAAGAGACCATTTATCTCCCAAAAGATTAATGGAATATGCAATCGCACATGTACGTTCTACTGTTTTCATAATTTTGCCAAAGGTACTCTAAAATACTTTTAATTATTAAAAAAAAATTATTGTTTTTTTTTGATAAAAGCTTCAAAATTAGACTAATTTTTAGTAATTACATAAAAATTAATAAATATAATTTAATAAAAAATAACAATAATACAACTCGTATTTTTCTTAAAAATTGTCCATTTTTTGCATTTCAGTCCATCAAAACAACCAATGAAAGACCTCTAAGGTTCTGCCTCGAGGATAGTTTGTTTCAAGATTTTTTTTTTAGTTTTTAAAAAGATTAATGGGGTAGTTTATCCTTAACAAGTCCGTATAAAAACGTCCCAAAAATGGACGCTAAGATTACCACTAAAATAGGGGTAAATCCAGCACCAAACAATGTAAACATTGGTCCTGGGCAAGCTCCTGCTAAGGCCCATCCCAATCCAAAAATGAGACCGCCAAAAAGGTAACGGCTCACACTTTTATTTTTGGGAGTAAACACAATTGAATCTCCATAAAAAGAGGTTATTTTAAACCGTTTAATAGTTTGTATAATCAGAACTCCCATACCTACGGCAGTACCAATGATGCCATACATATGAAAGGATTCAAAACGAAACATTTCATAGATTCGAAACCATGAGGCGGCTTCTGATTTAAACAGTGTAATTCCAAAAAGAATGCCAATAAAAAGATAAATAAGTGTTCTCATAACTACTAAAAAATTAAGGGAAAAATAAAATGAACCATTGTAAGACCTCCAATAAAAAACCCTACAACTGCAACTAACGATGGCCATTGAAGGTTGCTTAACCCCGAAATAGCATGTCCAGAAGTGCAGCCTCCTGCATAACGTGAACCAAATCCAATGAATAAACCTCCAATGCTCAAAATAGCTAAGCCTTTCAAGTCTGAAAATACTGCACTATCAAAAAGTTCATTTGGGAGGTAGCTCGTACCCGCACTTTTAAATCCAAGTGAGTTCAGCTGTTCTATAGTTTCTGGATGGATGGCAACCGCCAAGTCAGTTGATAGAAACTCAGAGCCAATATAACCTCCAATAATGGCCCCCAAGACAACAATTAAATTCCATTGTTGAGACTTCCAATCAAATTTGAAGAAATCGGAACGCTTATCAGCACCACAAAGGGTACAAAAGGTTCTTAAGTTAGAAGACATCCCAAAATTTTTTCCAACCATGAGGAGTAAAAACATAACCAAGGCTATCAATAAGCCGGAAACAGACCAATGCCAGGTCTCAAAAATTGCATTCATATGAATTGTATTATTTTTATAATCGACCTGGGACTGCAAGGTATTATATATTTTTGTTTTGTTCTATTTTTTTTGTCATAAAACCACCCCTTTTTTTAAGAACTATTTTTAAAGATCGTAGTTTCAATTAACTTTAATTACCTTTGCTACGATGAGTATATTAGTACAAATTGCCATAAAACCAGCCCAACAAAAAGACACCGATTTTATATTAAAATCAAGTCTTTTTAAGGCCAAACTACAGAGTGCAGAGATCAGTGATTGGCGCATTCGAAAACGATCTATCGACGCCCGAAATGCATCGATTAAACTCAACTTACAAATTGAATTTTGGTTGCTTGGTGAAACACGAACACAACCTCATTCCTTTGTACCACAAGACGTACATTCAAAACCAGAAATTGCTATCATAGGCGCAGGACCCGCAGGACTGTATGCTGGGTTGCGTGCCATTGAAGCGGGCTTGAAACCCATTGTATTTGAACGTGGAAAAGATGTGCGTGCTAGACGTCGCGATTTAGCAGCCATCAATAAAGAACAAACCGTGAATCCAGAATCCAATTATTGTTTTGGTGAAGGCGGAGCAGGAACCTACTCTGATGGAAAATTATATACACGCTCCAAAAAACGTGGGAATGTTTTAAAAGCCCTCGAATGGTTTGTCCATTTTGGAGCCTCTGAAGATATTCTGGTCGAAGCCCATCCACATATAGGAACCAATAAATTACCCGCCATTATTACGGCCATGCGCGAAGCAATTATTGAAGCAGGAGGGGAGGTGCATTTTAATGCCAAGCTGACCGATATTCAAATTAAAGACAATGCCATCAATGCTCTGAAAATTAACGACGAATCATGGAAACCCTTTGAGAATGTTGTCTTAGCAACAGGACATTCAGCCAGAGATATATTTTACTTGCTCCATAAAAGAGGGGTTCATTTAAAATCCAAAGCATTCGCGTTGGGAGTGCGAGTAGAGCACCCTCAAAACCTCATAGATAAAATTCAATACCACGGAGCTGATGAAAATCCGTATTTGCCACCCGCATCTTACAGCTTAGTAGAACAAATTGATGGCATGGGAGTTTACTCCTTTTGTATGTGTCCGGGTGGGATTATTGCCCCCTGTGCCACATCTCAAGAAGAAGTAGTGACCAATGGATGGAGTCCAAGCAAACGAAACAACCCCTATGCAAACTCCGGAATTGTAGTGAGTTTAGAACCTAAAGATTTGCCAAACTATTCATCGGACGATCCTTTTGTATGTCTTGATTTTCAGAAAAAAGTAGAACGCGATTGTTGGGAAGTTGCTGGTAGAACACAGCAAGTGCCCGCCCAACGTATGATTGATTTTATGGAAGGGAAGAAATCTAAAGACTTCCCAAAAACATCCTACCAACCGGGCATTGTTTCAGTTGACTTAAATACAGTCTTGCCTCCAATGATTTCTAAACGTTTGCGAAAAGCATTTTCTGTATATGGAAAAAAAATGAAGGGCTATTACACCAATGAAGCCGTATTGCATGCCCCAGAAAGTCGGACATCCTCTCCTATATCCATCCCTCGAAATTCAGAAACCTTAGAGCACGTGCACGTCAAAGGATTGTACCCTTGTGGCGAAGGCGCAGGCTATGCGGGGGGTATTATTTCTGCTGCCATCGATGGGATTAATTGTGTGGATGCCATTCACAAGAAACGCAACATAGCTTAATCTTTTTATTTCAAATCCAGAAAAATGGACGCCTTAAGTCGTTGATTTTAAACTAACTGATGCTCATGTTAGTTTTTTTTCGTAAATTTAGATTCCTTTCTACGCTTAACCAATTTAAAATTAAACTGAATGATTTCAAAATTTAATACATTTATTTATAATTCGATATTATCTGAAGCTGTAAAAAACAAAGTTGAACGGGTGATTCTTATTGTTTCGATCATCAGTTTTTTAGCCCACCTTATTACTATTTATTTGGTAAATAATCAGTTGATCACTATTCCTGAAGGTCTCAATTTATTTGAATCTCCAATTGCAGCGATTTACACCCCCTTTTCATTTATTTTAATTTACGAAGTATATCTGTTGATTTTTTATTTACCGCGGTCCATAACCACCTATATCGGAAAGCAATATGAAATTATTACACTGATTGTTATCCGACGTATTTTTAAAGATTTAGCTAATTTAGAACTTAATTCAGATTGGTTCGACATTAAAAACGATCTTAATTTTACTTATGATATTATCACTGCATTACTGTTGTTTTTTATGATTTATTTATTCTCTTTAGAACGCCAAAAACTTCAGACCCCTAAAAACTCTAAATCCTTAGAACCACTTCAAATTGAACAATTTATAGCCATCAAAAAGTCTATGGCCTCGATTTTAGTACCCATCTTTATTGGAATTGGACTCCTTACTTTTGGAACCTGGATTTTTCAACACACCCCTGAAAATTTATCTCTAGCTTTGAAAGACATCAACAGTGTTTTCTTTGACGAGTTCTTTGCAATCTTAATTATTGTTGATGTATTCCTATTACTCTTTTCATTTTTCTATACCGATCAATTTCATAAAGTGATAAGAAACTCAGGATTCATCATTTCAACCATCCTCATTCGCTTATCTTTTTCGGTAGATGGATTGCTTAATAACTGTTTAATAATTAGTTCTATTGGCTTTGGACTCCTCATTTTATGGATTCACAACCGCTTTGAAAATAACATCAAACCTTCATAAATAAAAAAGCCCAAACTTATGTTTGGGCTTTTTTCTGAATTTAATTTATTAGTGTTTCAGTTTTTTCTTCTTTTTCTTTTGGGTTTGCTGTTTCCAAAGGGTGTATTGCGCATCATTTAAGATTGCCTTGATAGACTTGTTAAAAGCAATTTTGTCGTCAAGCATCTTGTTTTGCATCTCAAAATGCTGTTCTTTACTCGGCTTTCCTTCTGGACGGTTCGCTCTTTGTGCTCTCTTTTTAACAGTGGTTTCTAAAATCAATTCATAGATTTCCGCTTGTTGATTTTCCGATAAATCTAACTGTAAAGTCATCTTTTTTGACATTAAAGTAGCGATATTTTCTGCTGACATATTTGCCATTTTATCCATCGGAGGAGACATATCATGTCCTCTTTTTGAGGGTTGAGCAAAGCTCATCATTCCAATAAAGATAAAGGCAACTAAAATAAATGGTTTCATAGTGTTCAGTTTTTTTGTTTGATTAAAAATAGAGTTATATTATTTAGGGTCTAAAATTAAATTAATCCGTTCTACAGCATCTCGAAGGTGAATCTTATTCATACTATTCGATGTTTTTGAAATACTGGAGTTAATAAGGTTTCTCAAAGTTTTTAATTCTGCTCTTACAATCGCACGAATATCAGATTGACTTGTATTGACTGCTGTCGATTTTACATAATCACTTCCTTCTCTTTTACTTTGGTTTTCTGCAGTCATCAAATACGCCAATCGGTCGATATGAGCCCTTTGCAAATTTCGCCTGTAAGTATCAATTTTACGTCCAGAGTACAACTCACTCCAAATGCCTGTTCTCAAATCTCGAGTCATACTTCTTAGAGAATACGCCTCATAGCCATTCATAGTTTCATTTTCGATCATACGCGCCATTTTCCCTAAGCTCAAAATTGTTTTCAAACTACGTTCTTGCAGTCTTCGGATCCGCTCCACAGAACCTGAATATTCGATACGCTCAAAAATGGCAGGATCTAAAAGCCATTGCGGTGTTTTAAATACTTGTGCGTTTATAAACTCTAAAGCATTTTTTTGATGTTTCTTATCTACATAAGTATATACCGCACCTTCCTGATCGGCTGTTTTGTAATGCTCGTAAACACCCCCTATATTATTGGCAACATGCCCCATATAACGACTAAATTGAGATAATAACTGTCCGTACATGTCATTCAAATCAGAATAATCTTTCCCAGATTCGGTAGTCCACTCGATAAGGTTTGGGACAATTCGTTTTAAGTTTTTGATCCCATACGTACTTGCTAAAATAGCATCATCTCCAAGATCTTCTGTTTGTGAACTTGGATCTACGACATCTCCCACTTGTTGATGCCCAAAACGGTACATTGGATCGCCAGCATGCTCCAAAATCCAACTGTTAAGAATTTCTTTTTCTGCTTCGGCAGTCGTATTTAGAATGGGTTTATAGCCCCAAGCAATGGCATATTTATCATAGACACCAATATTTGGCATTAAGGCAACCCCTGTGTCTTCAGGTTGAGCCACGTAATTAAAACGCGCATAGTCCATAATAGATGGAGCCGTTCCGTATTTTTGAGTGAAGGCTGCATCACGTAAATCTTCGACTTTATAAGCAGAACTGCTTCCCATATTATGAGGCAACCCTAAGGTATGTCCTACTTCGTGAGCCGATACAAATCGGATCAAACGTCCCATAACTTCCTCTTTAAATTCTGGCATGCGTGCCTCGGGATTGATGGCAGCGGTTTGCACAAAAAACCAGCGTCTTAATAAAGTCATCACGTTGTGGTACCAATTGATATCACTTTCTAAAATTTCTCCCGTTCGAGGGTCACTTACATGAGGCCCATTCGCATTCGGAATTGGAGAAGCGAGATATCGAACCACCGAATAACGCACATCTTCTGGACTCCATTCAGGATCTTCTTCTGGGGTTGGTGGGTCGGCTGCAATAATAGCATTTTTAAAACCAGCGGCTTCAAAAGCGACTTGCCAATCTTCGATTCCTTGTTTGATATATTTACGCCATTTTTCAGGAGTCGCACGATCTACATAATATACAATTTGCTTTTTAGGTTCTACAAGTTCACCTGCTTCATATTTCTCTATATCTTCCTCTTTGACTTCCAGTCTCCAACGGTCCAAAAATGTCACTTCTTTACTGCGGTGATCCTCCAAGCCATAATCCACCTGACCCCTTGCAAACCAACCAACACGCTCATCAAAATAGCGACGTTTCATAGGGTTTTTGGGTAATAAAATCATAGAATTGTTAATCTCTATAGAAATTGTTCCTGTACTTGAGTTTGATGGTGCTTCTGAGGCTGCATAGGTTTTTACGTGACGAGCTTCAATATTTTCAGGATAACTTTTGACACTTTCAATAAACGATTTTTCGCTTTCCAGACGAGATACTTTATAGCGTTTTCTAGATCGAGATGGCAGTCCCAATGCTTTGACATCTTTGTTAAATAAATCCGTCACTTCTATCACCGTAGCGGTAGAGTCGACACTAAACGCTTTTATGGGAAAGGTATATAAAACAGGTTCAAAATTAGAATTTACAACGGCCTCATGGACAGGTAAGGAGTCGGCTGCAAATACCTCATAAGAAACGACTCTTAAAACAACTTTTTTGTCTTTCTTTTGCCATCTTAGGACTTGTGTGTTTTGTTTTCCACCTCCGAATCCAAGACCCGAAGCAGTTTTGGCAATTCGAGTCACCATCAACATTTCTTTATTAAAAAGGCTGTCCGGGATTTCATAAAAAAAGCTGTCGTCAATTTTATGGACTGTAAAAAGCCCTTCGTCTGATTTTGCATCCTTGGTAATCACCTTTTCATAGGGTTGAATGTCACCCTTTTTAGGTTTTGGATCTGGTTTTTTAGTCACCTGAGCAGCTTTAGCGACTTTCTTTTTTGAGGTTAATTTTATACTGATACAAGACTCAAAAGATACGAATGCAACTAACAAAAGAGATAATGAAAAGAACTTTTTCATAAATTTGATATTTTAGTTTGTGAAATAAAGAGTGAATATAGAATAATTCTTTCACTAAAAAAACAAATACTACTTTATAACCTATAAATAGCTTAGCCTAAAAAGTCAACAACCAAGACGTCATCAGTCTTATAAACTTTTGCAAGCTCTTTTGAAGTCAGTCCTTTGATGCCCTTGTCCCAGCCTTTATTACTCAGTCCAGACTGTGTTTTTAAGTCAGATAATTGAATCCCAGAATTTGACTTTAAGATTTCAAAAATAGTTTTTTCGTTATCACTCAACTCCACCGCTTTTTTTTCTGGTTTCATTTGCGGGAAAAACAATACCTCTTGAATCGATGCATTATTGGTAAGAAACATAATTAAACGGTCCATTCCAATCCCCATCCCCGATGTAGGAGGCATACCATATTCAAGTGCTCTTAAAAAATCTTCATCAATAAATTCTGTTGCTTCATCATCTCCTTTTTGAGCCAATTTTAATTGGTGTTCAAAACGTTCGCGTTGGTCTAGAGGGTCATTTAACTCTGAGTAAGCATTCGCAATTTCTTTCCCACAAACCATTAATTCAAAACGTTCTGTAAGTTCAGGATTATCGCGATGTTCTTTACATAAAGGACTCATCTCTTTTGGGTAGTCTGTGATATAAGTTGGTTGAATGTAATTTCCTTCACATTTTTCTCCAAAAATCTCATCAATTAGTTTGCCTTTACCCATCGTAGAATCCACTTCAACCCCCAAGTCTTTTGCAGCCTTGCGAATCTCGTCCTCCGTTTTTCCTGAAATGTCAAACCCTGTAAATTCTTTTATAGAATCTGCCATTGTAACTCGGGCATAAGGGGCTTTAAAATCTATTTCATGTGCTCCAAAAGTTGCTTTTGTAGATCCATTTACGGCAATGGCACAATGCTCAAGCAACTGCTCACAAAATTCCATCATCCAATTATAATCTTTGTAAGCGACATAAATTTCCATGGCGGTAAACTCTGGATTATGAGTGCGATCCATGCCTTCATTTCTGAAATTTTTAGAAAACTCATACACCCCATCAAACCCACCTACAATCAATCGTTTCAAATACAATTCATTGGCAATTCGCATATATAATGGAATGTCCAAACTGTTGTGGTGTGTGATGAATGGACGCGCCGCAGCACCTCCTGGAATTGGTTGTAATACAGGTGTTTCTACTTCAAAATATCCAGCTTCGTTAAAGAAACCACGCATCGCATTGAATAATTTTGTGCGTTTTACAAACACTTCTTTGACATGTGGATTGACCACCAAATCGGCATACCGCTGACGGTAACGCATTTCGGGGTCGTTAAACTCATCGTAGGTATTGCCTTCCGCATCTGTTTTTGGAAGCGGTAAGGGTTTTAATGCTTTAGATAACAATGTAAAGTGTTTTACTAAAACTGTTTTTTCGCCGACTTGAGTCGTAAAAAGTTCGCCTTCAATTCCAATAAAATCACCCAAATCGAGTAATTTTTTAAAAACATCGTTGTAAAGACTTTTATCTTCATCAGGACAAACTTCATCTCTGTTAATGTAAATTTGTACACGACCCTCACTGTCCTGAAGTTCCGCAAATGCTGCTTTTCCTTGTATTTTTTTTCGCATTAATCGACCTGCCAAAACCACCTTGTCACCTTCTTTAAATTCAGACTTTACCTTAGCACTGCTGTGAGTGACAGGGAATAAATCAGCGGGATAAGGATTGATCCCTAACGCACGTAATTTTGATAGTTTTTCTCGACGGACAATTTCTTGTTCTGAAAGCTGCGACATAATACTTTGATAAAATTTAAAGACACAAAGATAACGACTATTGCTTAGCATTTCAATTAAAGATCAATAAATCCTTTATTACATTTGTAACGTTCTTTTGAAAGTTTCGTCTTATAATTAGAACTTTATTTAATTATCTTTTTTTATGAGTATTTGGCGTGTATTAGTTTCTATTTTATTCCCTCCCATTGCGGTTTTTGACAAAGGGTGTGGGTCGATTATTATCGTTTTTTTATTAACCCTTTGTGGATGGGTGCCTGGCGTGATTGCTGCACTGGTAATTTTAAACAATCCTAAGTCATAAATCTGTATATTTGCGGCTTATGAATAAAGGAGTCAATATACAGGATTTGGGGTTCAAAGATTACAAGGAAACTTGGGATTATCAAGAAACGTTATTTAAAGAAACCATTGATATCAAAATCAAAAACCGTCGCAAGTCTGCGGACTTAACCACACCAAACTATTTGTTGTTTGTCAGTCATCCGCATGTATATACTTTGGGGAAAAGCGGCGACATTTCCAACCTTTTGTTATCCGAATCTCAATTGGAATCCAAAGGGGCTACGTTTTATAAAATTAACCGTGGCGGGGACATTACCTATCATGGCCCTGGTCAAGTGGTCGGCTATCCCATTTTAGACCTTGAAAACTTTTTTACTGATATTCATAAGTTTCTCCGTTTTTTAGAAGACACCATTATTTTAACCTTGGAAGAGTACGGACTTAAAGCCGAGCGAAGCCCTGGCGAAACAGGTGTTTGGTTGGATGTTGGAACACCCTTTGCACGCAAAATATGTGCCATGGGAGTGCGCGCCAGCCGTTGGGTCACCATGCACGGGTTTGCTTTAAATGTCAATTCCGATTTAGGTTATTTTGACAACATCATCCCGTGTGGAATACGAGGAAAAGCAGTCACATCCCTACATGTCGAACTCGGTCAAGCCATGGTCGATGAAGCAGAGGTAAAGGCAAAACTCTTAAAACATTTCTTAAAACTTTTTGAGGCAACACAAGCCTAGTAGAGCTGATACAGAATCAGGCTGTTGGGATCACCCTTAGTGACAAACTCAAGAGGTGCGTCTGCGTCGGCATTTGCTAAATCAATAGCACTCGTTCCAAAAACAGGAATCCCTGGAAAGCGTTTGGACTGACTGTCAAACAACCAAATTTTTTGTGCTTGTAAGTCGGTAATTGAAATGTAAATTTTATCCCTTAAATAAAACAAATTAGGAGGGGAGTAGCTCCCATATTCCAAATCGATTACATTGGATTTTATAGATAATTTATTATCGCTTCGGGTTACCAATGTTTTTGAAGAACTAGTAATGTCGTGATTCGGATCAAGCCCCAAAGTTTGACGGCTTACAGCTCCTTTTGTATTCACTTGAACCAAATCTCCTTTTGTATTTGTAGTTGTAAACAGAGAATTATAAAGGTAAATAGCAGCTCCAGAAAAATCAATAGCTTCTTTGACCTTCACGCGAATAGATCCGCGCCGATCCAATATAAGGAGTCGATTACTTGTATTAAATACGATATAATCCTTCCCACGCACTCGAAAATGTTTGGGCTGACTGCGGATTGAATTGTTGGACTTATATTTAAATCCTTTTACAGATTCCCCTTTAGAATCGTACATTAAAAGAGCTTCGTTTTGTGTGATCAAAAAACGATAGTTTCGTTGTTTGTCATAATCAAAGACCGCTAAAGGTTGTGTGATTTCATCTTTAAACTCTAGTGGAAATCGCTCCACATTTTTTCCATTCCGATCAATTACATACAACCTGTTTGGCGTTGCAAATGCCAGTTGTAAACGACCATTTCTATACAAATCCACTTGCTCAACCTTTCCTAAAACAGCTCCCTTCAGTTTCTTTTTCCATAAGACAACTCCTTTATTTGAAATGAGGTATAAATTGTAATCTATATCTTGAACCAGAATATCTTTCTTTTTAGTTCTATGGTTGGTAACAAAAACGGGATCCATCAAAATAGTGTTTGAAAGCGTCAAACTAAACGTTTCGGTAATTTGTGTTTTTGATTGTTTTGATTTTGACTTTTGGAGAATGCTATTAACGTGTACAATATGATCGTCTTTCACCAATTGTAAGCCAGAAAGTTTATAAGCACTCAGGTCTTTTTCATTTAAAGTTGTATCAAAAAGTTCTTTTAAAACAACCCCTAAAGTTTCAGTATTTAAATAAGTTTGAAAGGACGCTTCGTCGCTCAATTCACTTTGAATTGTTTCGTATGCATATGAACTTTCAAGTGTATTTTTATTCAGATAATTTGAAATCACAAGTTGCAACACTTTTTCAGAATTTGAAAACACTAAATAGTCTTCTATAATGATAAATTTTGTTGTGTTTGATGAAGTTATAAAAGGCCCAAAAGTATCTGTAAATAAAGAAGGCAATGTGAATTCGAACAGGGGTACCGATCTAAAACTACTCAACTCATTTTGGAAACTGCTTAAAGCTTCATAAGTTGCGTTGATATCGATGGATTTCAGTGCAACACCCTCACCTTCAGAAGTTTCAAACCGACCAACTTCTCGAGTCGTACTAAAAAAGGCTTTTGAAAACTCAGATGCTTTGGTAGTATAGCCAGCGGAATCGATATTGCGGGTGAGTTGTTCAAAGTCCGTATAATTAAAGGAATTAACCAAGCTGCTTTCGCTAGGGATAATCGATTGTAAACTTTGGGGTTGAGGTTCCATCGTTTCAAAAAGTTGAAACCATTTATTTTGAGATTTTTGATCTAAAACAGTTCCATTTATTGCAATACTTTCAGGGGTTATATTAAATCCAAAAAATAGAGATTGAGAATTTAATAAGGGAATTGACTTTAGTTCGGGAAACGTTTTACAATAGACTGAAAACGTATTTGTAGTTTGCTGTAACTTGGATAATTTTGAATATTCAGAAGTCGATTGCAACTTCAAAGACTCAAGAATTGCATCAGAAGTTGACGCCACCAAAATACTGTCTAGAGTCATATGAGGTATTAAAAGTGTATCCGTTGAATTTAGGTTTCTTTGATGTGTAATAAAGGTAAACTCTTGTGATGCGGCTTCTTTGTTTATACAGACCAAAAGCGGACTTAAACTTTTGAGGCTGTCAAGTGGACTCAGCACTTTTTTTAAAGAATTAAAAGCGCCTGTTTTAGAAATCAAACCATTGTTATCAACGGCACTTTGGAAACCTTCTAAGGAATTTATAGAGAGAACAATAGCTGCATTTTTTGGGACTAAATCCTCAATAGAACGCATTGATTTTGGCGTGTAATCACAACTAAAAACCGATAAAATAATCCCTAAAAAATATAAAAACTTATGCATTCGTTGTGCTCCTTGTATTTCACTCCAAACAAAGATAAGATTAATAATTCAAAACAAACTTATTCTTCCAAAAGTCTAAAAGAAAGTCGGTGGTATTTGGTCGTCCCATACTTCCGAATCGCCGCACGGTGTTCTTTTGTAGGATACCCCTTATTTTGTTTCCAGTTATACATCGGAAACTCTTCATGGATTTTATCCATATAGGCATCTCTATACGTTTTTGCCAATACCGAAGCAGCTGCAATATTTTGATATTTACCATCCCCCTTAATCACCGTTTGATGAGGTATTTTTTTGAACGCCTTAAACCGATTTCCATCCACACTAATAAACGCCACTTTTTCTAATTTTGAAATCGCTTTATGCATCGCTAAAATAGAAGCGTTTAGAATATTGATACTGTCAATTTTTTTTGGGAAAATGTGTGCAACTCCAAATGAAACAGCTTGAGTTTCAATAATCGGCTTTAGCAAATTACGTTTTGTATGTGAAAGTTGTTTGGAATCGTTAAGAATTTCATTTGAAAAATCTAAGGGTAAAATCACAGCTGCCGCCGTAACAGGGCCTGCCAAACACCCACGACCTGCTTCGTCTGTACCACACTCAAATTCTAAATTTGAAACATTTAAGTCCAACATAATTTACTGCATAAAGTTAAATTGATTGTAAAAATCAGTCTTTATGCTGTAAAAAAACAAAATAGATTAGATATTTGCTATTTTTGTGCCAACAATAATTTGCCGTTAGAACCTTGTATATGTATAAACTCGTCTTAATTCTTTTTTGTTTGCACCTCGGAAATACTGCGTTCTCTCAAGAAAAATTGAATAAAAACAAGTCGAAAGAATTCCCTCAAAACTTTCAGCCCAACCGACCTGGGCGAGATTCTATAGCCAATACATCTTCAAAAAAGGTAGCTAAAAATGAAAAAGCAAACATTAAAGACTATCTAATTATTACCCGTCAAAACGACACCATTCAGTTAGATACAACCTTAACCATACATAAGGAGTATAAATTTAACTACCTCCGTAAAGATGATTTTGAACTCCTGCCTTTTAGTAATATGGGTCAGACCTACAACACTCTGTCAGAAAATTTCAAATCTAATTCGCTTCAACCCTTATTTGGTGCCAAAGCCAAACACTTCAATTACATGGATGTGGATGCAATTGATTATTACCATGTACCCACACCACTCTCCGAGTTAATGTATAAGACTGGTTTTGAACAAGGACATGTGTTAGACGCATTATTTACCGTCAACACCTCCAAACAATTTAATTTTTCAATTGCCTATAAAGGCATGCGTTCTTTAGGAAAGTACGTGCATGTATTGTCTAGCACAGGTAATTTTAGATTTACAACAAACTATAAAACAAAAAACAACCGATACAATATTCGTACCCACATTGTCATGCAAGATATTTTTAATGAAGAAAATGGTGGGCTTTCAGACGAAGACCTCCTAAATTTTGAATCTGGCGCAGAAGAATATTTTGACCGACCCATATTTGACCCCATCTTTCAAGATGCAGAAAGCAGTTTAGAAGGCAGGCGATTTTATTTGAATCACTCTTATATACTAAAGGAGCGAGATTCTCTAAACTCTAATAAAATAGCCGTAGGCAATGTACTTTCATTAGAAGATAAATATTACCATTTCACTCAAGCAACCAGCAACACCTATTTTGGAGAAGCCTTTATTTCGTCTAAAATCTCCGACAAAGTAACCCTCGAATCCTTTTATGCAGAGCTCAATGCACACTATTCAAATAAAACCTTAGGTGCTTTTAAAGTAAACGCAGGCTATACAAACTACAATTATGGCTATAATGCCATTGCCATTCTTAATAATCAAAGAATTACCAACCGCCTTTTGGGTTCTGTAGTTTCATTTGAAGGAAACTATGAGAAAACCATCGGAAAATTTACCTTAAAAGGAGCTGCTGGTCTAAACCTTACAGGAGATTTAAAAGGAAATTTTCTAAATGCCGAAGCATCTTACGTTATTAACAAAGATATGGATGTGAACGCCAGTCTCAATTCAAACTCTAAAGCCCCCGATTTTAACTTTCAATTGTTTCAAAGTGACTATCTAAACTACAACTGGCAAAACAACTTTAAAAATCAAACATCAAAACAATTAGCAATCCATCTTAACTCGAAAAAATTCGGAACCCTTCAGATCGATTACAACACTCTAAACAACTACCTGTATTTTACTAAAGAAGGCACCATAGATGCAAGCGTCAAGCCCTTTCAGTTCGATAAAACCCTCAACTATATAAGAGCCAAGTTATCAAATGAAATATCTTACAGTAACTTTTCTTTAAACAATACGGTTCTATATCAAACCGTCTCCGATGGCGAAGAAGTGCTTAATGTTCCTCAAATTGTAACTCGACACTCTTTATACTATACAAACGAACTTTTCAAAAAGGCTTTATTTTTGCAAACAGGGGTCACGTTTAGTTATTTTTCTAGCTATTATATGAACCGATACGACCCACTCCTTGCAGAATTTTATGTGCAAAACACCACCGAAGTGGGCGACTTTCCACGAATTGACTTTTTTATCAATGCTAAAATTCGTCAAACACGTCTCTTTTTAAAGGCTGAACATCTCAACTCATCCTTTACCGGCTACAATTTCTACTCGGCTCCTAACTATCCTTATCGTGATTTTATCGTACGATTTGGAATAGTTTGGAATTTCTTTTTATAACCACCTTCTTGTAACCACTTGTAATTCAGTTATTAAAAAAAATAGTTTAGACAAAGTAAAAAAACGTTAGATTTAAGACTTGTTTAGGATAAAAAAGATTGTATGTTTGCACCC
>Ga0181563_10002398_pt1 | contig 18164 bp, 22 predicted proteins | sample 011ome_25_FD_133759 | JGI IMG/M metagenome (GOLD analysis project Ga0181563, IMG submission 133759) | Coastal salt marsh microbial communities from the Groves Creek Marsh, Skidaway Island, Georgia - 011512CT metaG (megahit assembly) | ecosystem: Environmental > Aquatic > Marine > Intertidal...
CTCTTCTTTATCTTTACTTGGTTCTTTCATCATTAACTCATTTATACCTGCTAAAGCTAGATTTACACCAATCATTGCTGTTGTAGAGGCTACAAATGATGCAATCTTTTCACTTTCAAACATCGTTTCAGGCATATAAAAAGAAGCTACTATAAGAATAACAGCTAGAATTATTTTTTCTACAGAATTCAACTTTGAACCTTTAGGTACTGGAGTTACAACTATATCTTCCCCCGCTAAGTTTGATAGCCCTAACTCATTTTCATCTAGCGCCTCTCCTGCTAGTTTTACTGAAAATTCTCCCTGTCCTTCATCTTGTCCAAAATACTCCATAAATTCTTTTGGGCAGTTTGCTCTTACAACTGCAAATGCATCACCAATAGTAGGCGCATAAACGTTCCACTCCTCTCCTAGAGCTTCTCCTGCGGATCCTTGTAGTATTAATTTTCTATTCATTTGGTTTTAATATTGTTAAATTTTTATCTGGCAAACTAAAAATGTAAAAGTCTAAATTTAAAAAGTTGCAATTTTGCCGATCTGCAATACTTGGTTCTGACGTTGTATCTGGATGACTGTGAACGATTGCGAGAGGTTTCGATTTTAAATTTATACGCATATACTCGATAGGGTCAAATTTAAAATCATCATCACTTTTTGCAATGTTTGTTACAGGATACCACTTATGTTCGTTATTTTCTAGAACTATTACGCCACATCCTTCTCTTGGGTATTCCCTGTCAAGATGCTCGTATATCTGTTCTTTAATTGTATCGTTTAGCACCTGGAAAGCCTCCATAGGGTAGTGTCCATCTATCTACAGTCGCTGCTCTCATGTTTGAGCTTGCTGTTCCTGCAGATATAGGTGCTGAGTTGTACCTCATTGCACAAGCTGTTAAACTCTTACTGCAGGCATCTCCCATTTCCCAGAAATCTGTCTCACCCGGAGTATTTCCTTTACTAGAGTGCTTGAGCTTCCAGAGTTTTGCTTCTCCTCCTGATGTATATTCTACATAAGGATTAAGTCTATCATCTGTGTATGCAGTGTAGGTTGTGCTTGCATTATATGTAGCATATACTCTTATTCTGTTAAAGTAAGTACTATTATCACTTGGTGTTCCTGCAGTACTTTTTGTTACTGCTTTTGTGGCTTGCCAATACTCAGTAACAGTTTGACTGCCTGTTTGAGTACCGTCTATATTATACTTTATAGCATCGGTTTTTGAAGTTGTATAATACGCATCTTTTGTGAGGGTCGTACCGCTTGAAACTCCTGAATAAGCGGTAAAAGTAGAACTAGATAGAACCACTCTTTCATCATCAACATTTACCCAATTTTTATAAGTTGTACCATCTATTCTTAAACGGCCTTGATTATCTACAGTACAAGCACCTACTCTAGTACTTTCTGCTTTATCCCAGCTTGCTCCTTTATAAAGCCAACTACAAGCATTTGGACTTACGTGTCTTGCTGGTACTGTAACTCCTATAAGGTCATGAGCAGCAGCGAGTTCAAATACTACAAATTCAGCAGTTTCACTTTTTATTCTGTCTATATAGTAAACTTGACTGGGAAACTCTACAGGAGGGCTTTGATCAGAGGATTCTCCATATAAATATTTTTGAAGAGTACTTCTACGAGTTACTTTATTTCCAAGTAAGTCATCATTTGTCAAAGAGCCGATTGCGTCTCCAAAAGTTGTTAAAACATTCGCAATACTTAAAGTGGGTCTAGCAAGAGCTCCTGTGGTTGATTTTTTAAATCCTGTAACATTAATTGGAAGTGCTTGATAAGTTCGAATTGTAGAAGGAGTTGTTTTATCTCTAAATTGTACAGTTGTTAAATCGCTCTCTAACCCTGTATGAAAGTAAACAGTAGAACCCGTGCCTATCTCTAGCTCAAATACATGAACTATTGCAGACCCAGGATCCTGCTTTTGTACATCCTGTATAGCTGTATTTACACTCATGCTTCGTAGACTCTCCTAAATGTTGTTGTTACAGAGTAATAGTCTCCATATTCGTATTTTTTGTCCCATGATTCACAAACTACTTTTATTGCTACTTCGTTTCCACTTTCATTTGTGTCAGGCACAGTAAAAGTGAAGGGGGTGACTCCTCCTTTATTTTCAAAAAAAGCAACGATATCATCAATCTCTGCTTTAGTTCGAGTACTAAAACTTACTCCGTACTCCTCTTTTAAATTGTTAATTCCATCTGCAATTCTTTGTTCATAGCCATCACCAAAACGTGCTATATGCCTTACAGGTGTAGTCTTTCGACTCATTCCTTTATCAGGGCGTCTTACAGTACTTGTTAAATCAGTAAATCCTATTGCCATTTTATCCTATTCCTCCTCCGCCTAAGGGACTTAGTAATCCTCCAGGGGCTTGTTCTTTTGCTATTTGCTCTGTTACTGCTGCTTGAATAACTTGTCCAAGAGCTCTTCCAGTATCAGCGTCACTTTCACTAGTTGCTCCTTCTCCCATGTGTACGTTTACTGTTGTGTTTGCAGTTCCAGCTAGTCCTTTTCCTGATAATTTTACAGGTATTTTTCTATCTCCTGGAAGTGGAACTACTGCTTCTGTTCCATGTAAAGTTGCTCCATATCCTGACGTAGGACCTGAAGCGATACCACCTTTATTATAAGAGCGGTACCCAGGGCTATTCATAATTCCACCGCTTCTAACTGGATCTTTTTTTGCGGCTGTTTTTGTTTCTAATCCCATCATATCACCCATGGCTGTTCCCATGAGTAAGTTTAATATCATTTGTTTGGCAATCATTTTTGCCATATCTTGCAGTATACTTACTGCCATCTGTTTGAATGCTTGTTTTGCACTCATTGTTCCGTTTATCAGTCCTTCTAGGCCTTTCTGCATACCGTTTACAAAAGCATCCATTGCAGTCATTTTTAGTTCCCCCATTTGGGTATTCATTGCTACTAATTGTGCAGTAGACTCTCTTTGTAGTTCTATATTATTTGTTAATCTTGTTGCTTCTATTTCTAGTTCTGCAGCTCTATCTGTGCCTTCTCCTGCCTTGGCTGCTTCAGTTCTATTTTGAAGCATATCACTAGCGTATTTGGCTTCCGCTCTGGCAAGCTTAGCTTCAGATTCTAAAACAGCTTGGTCTTTTGCTGCTTGTCCTCTAAATAATGAAGGAGAAGACATATACCCTGCTTGAGTTACCTTTCCTGCTCCAGCAGCAGTTTCAGCAGCAACAGCAGTAGCTACCAATGCTTTTTGTTTGTCTAATTCTGCATTTAAGAGCGCTTGAGCTTGAGCTAAACTAAGAGTTTCAGTTGCTGATAATCCCATCATATCTTTAAAAGCCGCTAAGTTTTCTTGCGTAGTTTTGTCTCCAATCATTGCGTTTAAAGAACCCTGCATTGCTATCAGTTCTCGTGTATTCTCGGTATATTGATTCTGTTTCATGGAAAGTTCTGCAAGCCTTTTTGATCTACCCTCTTCTGCAGACTCCATATCTTTTAGAGCTTGTACGTGACCGCCATATTTATTTGTAAGTTCTACTACGATTTTTCTCGATTCGTCTAAAAATGCACCATTACTGTCTACCATTGCTGCAACACCCGCATAAGCAGGGTCTAACTTAGCTAATTCTCTATAATGTTCTACTAAAGATTGCCTTGTTTCATCAAGTTGTCCAGCATAAGCGCCTGTTTCATCTTTAGTCATTGCAATAAACTTTTCTAGTTTACCTAATCCGCTATTACCTGCTAAAAGTTGTGCTTTTGCTCGTGTGGAATCAAAGTTTTCTCCTAAACCTTTCCAACTTTTTTGAATCTGTGCAACTTCTTCAGTATTCCTAGTTATGCTAGTTGCTAACATATCGGCTTTTTTTCCTGCCTCTGCTTTTGATCTTTTCTTTTCGTACTCAGGCTGCATAGCTTTGCCTTTTTTAATCATACTTTCACCACCTGATTCAATCATTTCTCCGAGTCCGCCTAAGCCTAAGAATTTTCCATATTTTGAAACCAAACCTCCAAATTTTTTCATCATATCTCCAATGGCTATTACTATTTTATCGATACTATTCATTGCGTCTTTAATTGTACCGATAAACATTACAAGCATACCAATGAGACCTATAATACCTAAAGCTTTATTCATAAGTGCCCCTGTACCTTTTGCGACAGTTACCATTCCTGCCATTGATGCTTTAAAAACAGCTGTAAAACCTTTTGTGGTTGCCACTATACCAGCTCCCATTGCTTTAAAGGATAAGCCTATAGCTCTAAAAGTAATTGCACCTTTTCCTTGCATAACGGTCATAGAACTTGAAAAGTCTCTGACTATTTTTATGTCGACTCCTTTAAATATTCCTGTAGTGATAGCACCATGTTTTCTATATTGTGCTTCTGCATTTTTCAAAGCTCTTGCAAGGCCTGCTCTTTGCTGCCCACTCATTACTCCGCCACTTCGCAGCTTTTTTAGTCCTGCAGATTGAACACCTGCAAGGTCACCTTTAGCTAGTTTTTGAGCATCTGCTGCTCCCATTGCTGGAGTTTGGTTTAATGTATTATATGCTCCTTTAAAGGTTGACCCCGCCTTAGAAAACCCTGCCCCTGCGGCTCCAAAGTTGCCTCTAGCAGCTATCATTGCTTCTTGAGCTTCATTTTTTAATTGAGTAAAACTTGGAATAACTTGCTTTAGTATTGAAGCTGCAAATACTCCAAGTGCTGCTATTGCGGCATTGGTGTTATTTACAAATACTCCTGCAAAAAACTCAGCTATTGGTGCGATTCCTTTAAGAGCATCATCTGATAAGTCTGTTAGTTTTGAACCTAGTTGTCCAAATTGGTTTACGGGTATGTTATCTCCTACAGCTGCATATTTTCTTGCAGTCTGCCCAATAACTTCATTAAATACAGCTTGTTGTCTTTCGTAAGCTGTAAGGTCTTTTGCATTTTTACCGATTGCCGCCCCATACGTAGTTGTTGCCTTTTCTAATCTTAGAATGATACCCAATTCGTCTAAGAGCTCTGGCTCGGCTTTTGTTATACCTTTCAATAGTCTTTGATATGAGTCTGCAAAGTCTCTACCAAGAGCAATTGAGGCTTGTTTTGCTGCTAAACCAATTTGTGTTACTTGGTCAGCAGAGAATCCTGCAGCTACTGCAATTGAAGCAGATTCTGCAGCTTGTTTAAAATCTAGTTGAAAGCCTGTCGCTGCCTGCAAATCTCTAGAAACAGATTTAAGTGCCACACCAGTAGTATTTGCATAAGCTGTCATACCTTCTGCTTGTACACGAAGATCGGAAGCACGTTTAAGTGCTTGGAATGCTGCGTCTACCGCAAAGAGTGATGCGGCTAATGTAGCGTACGCAGGTACAAGTCCTCCAGATATCCCTTGAGACATCTTAGAGAAGTTTTTAGTTGAGTTTGACGAGGCATTGGCGGCTCCTTTGAGCCTTCTATCCATAGAGTGGGCGCCTTTTGCACCCTTATCTAAGTCTTTACCTGCCTGTTTAGCCTTTTTACCAGTTTCTTTTAAACTGCCGTCATCGTCAAACTTGACTCCTACTTTTACTTCATTTTTAGCCATTTACACTTATACCTTTACCTTGCCCTGTGGGCACTTTACTTTCTGATCTTTTGCGATCTTTTGCAATTTCGTCATTTCGAGCTTGCATTGTTAAGGAGTCGATATATCTTAAAAATAATATAACTACTTTTTGTTCTTCAACTCCTAAAGTATCTAGTAGCACTTTTAAAGCGCTCCAGTCCTTTCCAAGATAGTTTCCTCCTGCTCCATCCCATACGTCTGGTAGCAGTTGATGAATCGTTTGTGCCTGTATCACTTCAAGTGGGAAGATTACTCCTTCCAATAACTTTACTGTGTCAGGATTTGGGTCTCGATTCATCCTTTCCATAATCGCATAATATTCATTTACGTTTTTATATGGAAGGCCTCCTATCTGTCGCTCAAGTAGGCTATATATGTAACCTACTTGCTGTTCGTAAAATTTTCAAGATCACCTACTACTTCTGTTACCCAAGTATCAAAGTCGCTAGAATTTTTCATAAGTATTTCTGCGTTTTCTTGAGTATAGACAAGTTCATCTTGAAGGTCTACAGTACTTGTATCTACAAGTAATAATTGTGATACATACTCATACTTTAAACCTGACCAACCTTTTATCACTGCTTTTACATATTCAGTAAGAAATAAATCTTCATCCATTGTTTCTTCGAAAGCACGAGTTTTCTTATTAAACTTTTGCTTTAGAGTTCTATTTCTAAGTTTCATTAACTCTTCTCTTGCAAGGTAAGTTAGTTGAACTTTAAAATCTTCAAACTCAGGATAGTCTACTGTTACTGTTTTCGTTGGAGTTAACAACGAAGAGAGTGACACAGGTTGTGCTGTTGTTGTTTGTTCTGTCATGCTGGTTCCTGTTTTTAAGGGTTAATAAAAAGTATCGGGGCGGCGGGTGACCGCCCAGATACACTAGTTTACGCGTTAACGTCTTTACCTACAAATTGAAATACTGAGATTTCGTCTGTTGAGTCAAAGTCGCTTGGTAACGCATGGAAATTAGTTTCCAATGAAATTACTTCATCAATTGAATGAGTTGGTACTTCTAAATGTGCTGTTGGCATTGTAATAATACAATGCGGAGTGCCGCTTCCACCAATATCAAAACTTAAACTAAATGAGTTTTGAATATCTGAAGTTGCTTCTACGATATCCTCATAGAACTCTGCACTTGAAGTGCTACTTGCATTATCTAGGTAACAAGTAAAGTTACCATTAATAGATTTAGTGCCTGTAACGTGACCTAAAGGTTGATTTACTACACCAAGAGTTTCAGGGGTTAAGTAAGTAAGATTATTACTCATACTAATATTTCCACCTGTAAGAGTAGAAGTATAGGTTACTGAACTTCCTGAAGCATCTCCTGACATTGTTAAATCAGATATTCTGTTACGAATAAATCCTGTAGTATTTGATACACCTTCATTGATAAATGCAGTTGAAGATGATAAGTCAAGAGCTGCTTCTTCTGTAATTAATTTTCCGTTTCCAGACCAGTTTACAGTAGCAATTCCATCTAAATCAAAATCAAAAGATACATCTCCAACTGAACAATCAGCAATTTTATAAATCATCTGGTTTGCAGTTGCAGCTCCAGTTGTATAGGTATAAGCTGTTGCAGCTTGAGATGCTCCCATTATGAAGAATAAGTCAAAAACACCTACAGTTGCTTTATTTGCTCCTGTTTGAACGATATCTAAGTTAGTAGTATCGGAAGTAATTCCATCATTTACTGTTTGTCCAAAAAACATCGCCCATAGTGCTTCTGTTACTTCAGCATGTGCTCCATCAGTAGCACTTGCCTTTCCTGATGTACCTTTTGTACCTCCAGCAGAAGTAAAAGGCATCATATAAGTAGAGAAACTCCACTCAACTGGTGCGTATGAGTCGTTAAACATTGCACGACCTCTTCTACTCGCTCCTGCGGTACTTTGTGCTTCATTCAAAGTAATTTCACTAGTATTTGTTGCTTGAGAAAACGAATAACCGTCTAAGACAGGTATATCATAGTACATGCTTTTTGTTGCTGCAGCTGACTGCGGCACATGTGCTATGAGTTTCGTATCTCTAGAAAAATACAGTTTAGTTGCCATTATAGTCTCCTATTTGGCTTGAAAAGCGAATACGTTTGCTTTTGCTAAAGTACTCGGTTTTCTAATAACGCACCTCTATTATCATTTCGCCGATGCCGAGAGGTGCAAGCACTCCTTCGTCAGTATCTATTGATACTACCGTAATTTGTGCGACACCAGCGCTTCCGTATGAATCGGAATAAGTCATTTGATTATTATTATCGATTACATACTCTACATCTTCGAGTAATAAACCTAAAGCCTCTGTTGGGTCTTCTTGATTTACATAACATCGAATTGTAACTGTTAAAAATCTCCACTTTTGTCCGCCTCCATAGTACTCTCTTGTTTCTGTACCTGCGGACAGATGTACAGCTGGGTAAGTACTAATTTCGTCCCAGAACTTCATCTGAGGAAATACTTGATTTGAGAGTGTAGTACGATAGTCTCCTGTACCATTGATATCCTTTAGTTTTACAACTAAGGCATCTAATATTTGTGATCGTCTTGTCGATATACTTCTTGTCATTATACTCTCTTAGTCCTTACTAGACCATATTTTGTACCCATTATTTCTTGGGCTATTTCTCTAATTGTTCCACCTATAATTTGTTTAGGGTCTCTACCTCTGCTTGCAAGTGGGTTGCCAAACTCAGGTTCGAAGACCGAATATGGGTCTTTTTGATATGTGTACCGTATTTCTACTGATCTAGGCATTGGTACCACTTGAGTAACCTGAGCACTATCAGCAAACCTACCTGTTCTATATTCTAGTCTACGAGGATAGGGGCCCATATTATCTGCAACCTCTTTTGGCAAAGATTTATTTAACAACTGTTGCAACCCAATCGGATTAATTGAAGTTCCTCCGCCTCCAAGTCCTCTGGAACTTCCACCACCCCTTTTTGTTGCTGTAGCTGCGGCTGCTTGTTGTAAATTTGCTTTTGTTATTTTTCCTGTTTTACTAACTTGTCGCTTTCCTCCTACTTTAGATTTTGCTCCCTGTCTTTTTTTCTTTGCTGTTTGTCTTACAGGTTTTGATTTTTTGACCGTAGTAGTAACTCGTACATTTTTATTCTTTTTTAAAGTTTTAACGATTGGTTCAACAGTTGCTCCCACAATTGACTCATTCATTCTTTCTCTCGGAGTCTTTTTGGAGCCTTTTCTCTCTGCCCAATCTGCCATTACCGCAGGATTTCCTAAATTTTGAATTAGTAACCTTCTTACAGTTTCTAAATACTCTCGAATTCCATTGGCATCAGCGTACCTCATTAAACTATTTTGTCGCTGCTGCCCCATGAGAATAGACATAGTTATTTTGTCTCTGAAATGTTTAATGTCACTAAATTTTATATTTTCTACTCGGTACTCTGTATCTAAATAATCTTGTATTTGTTTATAAGTTTCAACATAGCTTTTTTCCATATGTGAAAAAATCCAATCTTGTAAATTTGCATTAACATCTTCTTCAAAGCCTAGAAGTGCTACGGTGCTCGCACTTTTTCCTGTTGAACTTCTTTTATCAGTGGTAAGCTGGGTTTGTACTTCTGGATTCAAACTTCCTGAAGGTATTCCATGAAGCCTATTTCCAGTATCTCTTTTTCCTTTTCTTAAGGTTGCAACAACAGGATTAGCAATATTTCCAAGTCTAAGACCTAGTTTTTTGTAGCTTGAATTTGCTTTAGTATTTCTCCAAACATCTCGTGCATACTCGCCTATCAACTCTCTTGCAATTTGAGGCGTTGCAGTTGTTCCTCGCTTAATACTATGTTTTGCATACCATTTAAATTTACCGCTGTTTCCAACATATTCTACTGTATAACCTACTGTTTTTGAATGATAAATCCTTCCCCCAAATTTACCACCAAAGGCTCTTTTCCACTTTTTTCTAATATTTGTAGGATTATAAACGCCTGCATAAGCTTTAAAAGCCTCTTTTTCAATGATAGCGCGGGCTTCTTTGTATTCTTTTAATCGAGCCTCTTTATTCTTTCCATAGTTTGCATCTCCTATTATTCCCTTTCTTTGAGCCTTTATTATTATTTTCATTAGCTCTTCTCGAACATACCCCTGTATCCAAGGTTTAACATAGGTTACTTGATGGACTCGAGTATCTCCAAACTTTTTACGAAAATGTTCCATTCGCTCTTTGTCAGGAATTTGTTTTATTAACCAGTCAATGGTATTGTCTATAGCCATTATACTATATCTATAATTTTATAAAGGTCGAGTACTCGTTTGATGTGGTCTGGAAAGCCTATATCATTTCTGATTGAAGTACTACCTTCATTTCTTAGGGTGGTTCCAGCAATTGAACGCTGTGTTTTATATTCTTCTTTCAAATAGTACGTAATTAAGTCATATACTGCAAGTTTTAAATCAGCTGGTACAGCCGAATACCCTGCGTTGTATGTGACAGTTACTGCTCCGAACCCTTGTGGGAAATAGTCGACTCCTCTATCGCCATCTATTCTTCTAATACGATCATGTTCTGTATCTACATAGTAATGTGTATTCTCAGTTAAGGTGGTGTAGCTATCAGCTATTGAGCTTCGTTCTTTTACGGAAGAAACAGCAGTGAGTGGAGATTCTGTGACAAAAACCTCCGATGTGAGTTTATCCTCTATATCAAACTTTTCTAGCTTAGTAGCAGAATAGTAATCGATTATCGAGTGTCCACAATATGTTTTAACCATTTGACTCACAGACGTAACCAAGGTATCGATTTTAGCATCGTCCTTGTTATGATCCATTTGTTTGTAAAGTTTATAGTCTCTTGTAGTAACTAGGTTTGCCATTTTGTGTCCTTTAAGTGAGGTGAAACTTGGAGGAGCCTTTACTCCCCCAAGTCACCCAGCATATTTCTTTATACCCGCGTAGCGCGGTGTAAATTAATTAAGAAGCTTTATACATTAGTCCCCACTTAGAAGTAGCACCATCAATTAGATCGATGAAGCCAAGTCTTTGTGAAGCCACTAGTACTCTTCTTTGGTTAGCCACTTCGTAATCTGACTCTACAGTCACACCACGTAGTCTTGGCATAACGAAGTTTCTAGGATATACTGCAATCGCGTGGAACTTAGATACAGCAGCCGATGCGAACTCGTCACAAACGATTACTCTTGATCCAAATACCGTTCCGATTTCCCCAGATAGTTTAGTAGCCATGTCGCCCACTAAGTTAACATCTTGGAATTCAGCATCTTCTAGAAGTTGATAGTATCCTGTTTGAGATACTACGTAAATTACGTCTTCTGGCTTTAAGCCATATTTGCCCATGTTCTTTCTAGCAGCTAAAAGTTGTAGCGCTGTTAAAGAATCAGAAGCAAATGCTGTAGAGGACTGTGTGTAATCCGAATCGTTTCTTGCTAAGTGCAATAATCCTTCGAATGTTGCTCCACTTGTGCCGTATACGCCATCAGCGTCATCACCAGCAAGTATAGCATTTTCCACGCCTCTAGCGTGTGATCTGATCATAGACTCACGAATCAATGGAAGAATAGGCAAGATTGCATCTTCTTCTGTTTCGTTTCCTAAGTACGATTGAGAGATCAGTTTTTTGGTTGTAAGAGTTCTTTCACTCATTACTATACCAGCACCATTTGCAGGATCGTAAGCGTCACCTCTTGGGTCTAAGTTACCGTGAGGAGCTGATCCTGATGCTTGTGCATTTGAAGTAAATTCAGCATACCCAGCATCTGGTAGGATTGGTAAGATTTGAGTAGCAGAAGTCATAGCTATTTCCCTAAATAAAGGAGCTAGTACTAGTTCATTCTGTATGTCTCTTTCAATGTTTGTTGAAACAGTTTGCTCAAAATCTGCAGATGAAACATCAATACCTGAATGAGTATTAACTTTTTCCATTGTAGCTTGTGCAAACTTAGTGTTAAGCCCTTTACCAGTAGCTTTACCAAGTAGCCATACATCTTCTAAATCCGAGGCATAAGCGTCTAAACCGCCGCCTTTTTGCCTTTCACCAAAGATTCTTTTTGATTCTCTGATTTGTTGGATTTCTTCAGATTTTTCTTTGAGTTCAGCTTTTAAGCTCTCAACTACTTCTTCAACGTTAGAATATTGACTATCGATGCGTTTTTCTAAGTCAGAAACTAGAGTTTCTGCACCAGAGGTTCCTGCTTCGATAATAGCTGTTACTTCAGCTTTCTTTTCTTCGAGTTTTGCATCTTCGACTGCTTTTTCTTCAGCTGCCTTCTCTGCGATTTCTTGTTCCTCAGCTAAAGCTTTCGCTTTCTCTTCGGCTTGTTGCATCGCGATGGCTGCTGTAGTTTCTTTAGCAACGCTTTTTGCAAACTCTTCAAGATTAAAGTCTTTATTATCTGACATTTTATTTTCCTTGAAGACAGACATTTTGTCTGTATCTTGAGGCTGCTTAGCCTCGGTTGGTTTGACAAATTGCTTTTTCCACTCTTCATATTCTGATTGAGTGTCAAAAGACTTCGCCACAGAGAAGGTGGCTGCTTGATTAGCGGGTACGGATACCACGCTTACTTCAAACAACTCCGCATCTTTAATCAAGTACCCATCGCCGCTTTCCATATAATCTGCGTCTTTAACGCGGAAACCGACACTGAATGCTCTCAGAATACCCTCTTTCACTAAATTAGTTACATCACCAGCACTTTTTGACAGGTTTGCTGTAATCTTTAGTCCCTTTTCGTCAGTCTCTAATGAGGTGGCTCTGCCGATAGGTTTGTTGTAGTCATGGTTAAAAAGTATTATTGGATTATTTGAAAAATTATCCAAACCACCCTTCTCCCATGCTTCTTTATTAATAACATCTCCTGCACGATCTGTGTCGTTAGTGCTGGCATATCCTTTGATATTAACACTTCCATCTTCGTTGGGGTCAACGGATTTGAAAGTTGATGTTAAATTAAAAATCTTTTGCATAATTATTCCCCTTTGCTTGCCTTAGGCTTTGGTGTAGCCTTAACAGCTTTCTTTTTAGGAGCTGGCTTTGGCGCTGGTTCTGGTTCCTCTACAGGATTTGCCTTTGCCCACTGCTCAGGAAAGTTTGTTTTTATCATTGAAGCTACTCGCGACCAAGATCCAAAAGGTCTTTTAGCGATTACGAACCTCATAGGCACATCTTCTGCAGCCTTATATTCAGCTGCTGATAAGAACTTACCTTTCTCAGCGAAATAATCAGCTAGTTGCTTTAACATTTCTTTTTTATTCGCCATTATTTTCTTCCTCTTGTTCAGGTCTTCCACCTTCCGATGGATTCGCTGCTGAGCCTGCTATATTTGCAGGCACTCTTAAGTCGTCATGCCCTTCTAACGGCTTCATTCTCATTGCTTCTCTGACTTCGTTCGGAGTCATAATTCCAGTATTAACTAAAGTACTGTAATATGCTGCCGAATCTTTCAGTTCGGGCTGTAAAGCAGGAATATTGCTTACATCTTCTGAAAGATCGAATCCAAAGAAACGCTCAAATGCAAAGTTTATTTTTCTTACTATAGGTAGTACTGTTTCTAAGTAGTATAGCCTATGGTTAGGTCTAATATTTGCATTGTTCCCACTATCCAATAGCAATGGCGGTACGCCTATTGCTTGTAGTATAATCTTTTCGTTCGCCTCGATAGCTGCTTGGAAGTCTAGATCTTTAAAATTAACCTCCGTTAAATTATCTATTTCTAAACCACCATCTAATATTAGAGGTCGTCTCCCTCCTGTGCTCGGGTTGTAACGGGCTCTCCAAGCAGCTAGCATACGTTCTTTTATCTTTTCACTAAGTGTGTTTGGACTTTTCAGTACTAATCCTGGTACTGCTCCATTCTTAAAGAAGTTGTCCTGAAAATTTCTCATACTGGCTAAAAGTTGCATAGTTCTATATGCTGGTTTTAGTCTTGGAACTCCCCTATAAATGGAGTTGAATGAGTTTTCTTTTATATGTATTATTTCACTTGGTGAATAATCGATAATCCCGTCATACGTATACTTGTTTATATAGGTTTTTTCGTCTGTTTCTATGTAGACATTTTCGGCAGGTAAGTGATACATGCCGTTGCCATCAAAATAAATAAATATGTTACCATCAATTAATAAATCAATTATCAGATTTCTTTTAAAAGTATTTATGTCTTGAAATGGATTCGGTTGTATATTTAATAAGTTATTAACAGTAACTTTTCTAATATTTTTAAATACAGGATTTAGACCAGGTATTTTTGGTCCAACATCACTTGGTATCTCTGCAACGTCATCTACAACAATATTTACTGCACGGTTTACTACTTCTAGCTTTTCATAAGCGTCACGATATCTAGTGACAACTTCTCTGGACTCAATAGTTAAACCCTCCTCTCTACCAATCAGGTATTGAGCAGGATTATTCTTTTCTTCATCGCTATAAATGTTTGTTTGTCTACCTAGTAGTCGATCATACCATGCCATGTTTTTCTCTTTGCTTTTGTACCCAACGTTTTTGTTTTTGGGCTGTGAATAATTTGGGTCGTTTTCCATAAATGGAATGTAATCTTAAATGATGATTATGACAAAGAGTTACAGCCTCTTCGTATAGTTCTGCGATATGCTGCTCTATAAATGTATCTCTAACTTCCATTATTTCTTCAGCGCTATCAATATTCAATTTGTTCTCTCTTAGCCACTTATCAAGTAGTTCTGTCATTCCGTAGAAGTGATGAAAGTCCAGGTTTTCCGTACTTCCGCAAATTTGACATTCCGTTCCCTTGTCGTATTTTGACTTTGCTTTGTCTCTAACGTATTTGACTAAGTCTCGCTTAAGATTCATTTATTTTTCTCTTATCTTGTATTATACTAAAATACCACGAAAAAGTCAAGAAACATTTTTTCGCAGGTCTGCTTAATTTAAAAAGTTGTTGCTGATGTCTCGAAAGTATACAGTGCATATCTTAGGGCGTCTGACATATGAGAGAATCTATCGTGTTTTGGCTTTTCTTTCATAAGATTCGGATTTGGATCCCACTGATATTGGTCTAAACATTCAAGAGTGTGGAAGCACTTTTGATCCACTATTAGTTTATTATTGTCTACGATACTGGCTACTTCTCCTATGCCATCAAGTACTGATTTCTTTGCATTAATGGTTGTAACATCATAGTTTTGTGCAAAGTCAAATCTTGTTTGCTGAGCTGCTGAATCAATGTATATCCAGTCTATATTGTGTTTTTCCTGTAATGCTTTTATTTCTCTAGCGTGTTGTTCTGTTGTTCGTTCTGCATCTAAGTATTCATCTAGTACATAAAAGTTTCCTGAGTCCCAATCATATGCAATTACACATAGAGCAGTTGGATCTTTGTACCCAACGTCTAGTCCTGCTATGACATCCATTTGACTTGTATCAAGTTCGCTAAGGTCTGCTACACACTTCTCATAATCAAATGACCATATCTGACCTTCATAAGTATTAAAGTCAGCCATGTATTCTTGTGCAAACTCTGCTCCTGACATTGATTTCTTTGCTTCTACAATGTCTTCTTCACTAAAACGAGGATTTTCATGGTATGTTGCTCGAATAGAACACCATTCTTTAAACTCATCTGAGAATCCACGATAGAAGAAGTCTGCAAACCAATTATTTCTTCCACGAGGTGTAGATATAAATATTGCTTTACTGTTATCCTTATCTAGCGTAGGACGAAGCGCTACATTAAAAGCATCTCTGCCATCTACAAGTGCTGCTTCATCAAAAATAATTAAATCATATGATCTACCTACACAAGAGTCTACCTGATTGATTGACCCCATACGAATTGTAGAACCGTTTGAGATTTCAATTACTCTGTCTTTTGCATTGTCTTTGGTAACTTCTAAATCAAAATGCCTAATCAGCTGTCTTTGTAAGTCAAAGGATATTTGAGATAAAGAGTAGTTAGGTGACATGATAAGTATGTGCGTATTCGGAACAAGCGCTGTAAGCTGTCCGATTATGTTTGAAATGTAAGTTTTTCCTTGACGTCTTGATACGGCTCCGCATACAAAACGATACTTTGGATTATTGATTGCATTTATAATTGCTATCTGAGATGCAATAGGCTCGACTCCCAATAGATCCATATACGGTTCTATAGGAAGTTTGATAAACCTATCTTCGGATTGATAAGAGGTAAGCTCTCTTCCCTCTACGTCTTTGCGACTAATTTCTAACGTCAATGTACTGTTGTGTTATCTGATGAATGAATAATTTGATGTGATTGGGCAAGATGATATAGATACAAGAATCCGCCACAGAGGGAAGCCATCTGTAGTTGCTCTGGTTGGAGTTGGCCCGTCTTGTGAGCTTCTTTATCTACTTTTTCTAATACTTTTGATGCTGACTCCGAAAGATTTTCAAGCCAACTCGCGTCCAAATATCTTAAATCTATATCTTCTACCATTTTACTTTATTTGCCCAATATGCTGCGGACATTTTTCCTTTTCTTATGTTTCTTCTATGTCTTGCTTTGAATGAGGCTCTTTTACGCTTCATTCTAGCGGACTCACCTTTCTTTGGCTTGCCTGCTGTTTTTGCACCTTGTTGACCGAAACGGATAGTTTTAACTTTATTTCCAACTTTCGCTACAACTATGTGCGACTTCTTTGGGTGTCCAGGAGTTCGTTTTGGTTTGTTATAACCACGTACACCTGCCCTTTTAAGTCTAGAGTCTTTTTTTCGACCTCTTTTTCTTCTTACCGCCATTCCTGTACCCCGATGCGTAGATTGCTCTACCTTGGCGCTCTGCTGCCTTTTTTGTTTTGTAAACCTTACCTGATTTACCCCAACGATATCCTCCTTTAACCTTTCTTACGGGCACGTCTACGTCTCCTTCCTCTCTTTGCTACAGTTTTTACATAAGTAGGCTTTCCACCTATGCCCTGTCTCTTAGATCTTTTCCGTCTAACGGCTGATCGAATTTGACTTTTACTCATACGTGCTGCTCGTGAAGCAGGTACGCATTTTGGATATCCTTTACGACCTTTCTTAGCTTTCTTTCTGCCACATTTTTTGTAGCCTCCGCCTTTCTTTGGTCTACTAATATCTACCCAGTTTTGGGAAAACCATTTGCCTAAACCACCTCTAGCCACGACGATATCTCCCTCCAGCTTTCTTATACTCTCTTACAAGATAAGCATTTGCATAAGCACTTGGATAAACCGCAAACTTTCTTTTTGTTTTTGCTTTTACTCGTGCATATAGCTTTTTATTAGTAGGAACATTCCTTGCTCTTTTAGTCGTAGTCTTACGTCTACGTCTTTTTCTAGCAGGCATGATGCTTCCTCATCTTCCTTTTCTTGCCTCCACGCTTTTTACCGTTTTTCTTAGGTCTTCCACGTTTACTTCCGTAAGTTCCTTTACCACTTGGCATAGTTAACTCCTTTTGCCCAATCTCTGAGCCCTGGACTTTTTGTACTTCTGGTACTTAGTCCTTCGTTTCGATGTTACCCTTGATTTTAAATACTTCTGATATGCGGATCGTCCTCTCGTAGACCCACGAGTATTTCTTAATTTTTTTCTTACCACTATCCTTCGGTAAGAACTGCTGTACCTTTTACTTCTGCGTTAGCAGCAAATACTTGGTCAGTAGTCTTTTTCTTTATGATGACGGTTTCTCCGCCAGCTAAAGAAAGTGTTCCTAATGTGGCGTCTGCTGCATTAGCAACAGTGATAAGACGCACAGTAGTTCCTACATTGATTAGCCTAACGTCAGTTGACCCGTCGAATGTAGAGGCGGCACCAACAGTAGTTCCACAAGCTGTTTCTGTGCCTAGAACTCTTAAAGCTCCCATGTTATTTCTCCTTTTCTTGCTTGTCCTGTGCTTCCGCTCTCACTTCTGCATAGGTCTTTGATTTTTCTTTAGCGGTAATCATTTTGTCATGGATATCTACATTGCCGTCCCAGTTCTTATCTGATCCGTTTAAGATATTCCACGCTTTTTTAAACCACTTAGTCATTTTCCTTTAAAGCCTCTTCAGCTTCCTTTTTTGTTTTAAATTTATGCAACTTACCTGCAGCATCACGAAACTTCCATAGTCCTCTACTTTCATAAATTACTGTCTCTGGTTTCTCGGGAGCTGCAGCTTCCTTAGAAGGTGTTGCCATCTTGGTATCATATTCAACCATCGCTACTCCTATAATTATCTTTTCGTCTATAGTCTGCTAGTGCTTTCGCTATAGATTCTTGTGCTAAAACGGAACAATGTAGCTTGATAGGTGGGAGATCCAATACTTTAGCTATTTGTTTATTTGTGATGTTCTCCGCCTGTTCCAGCGTTTTGCCCCTTAGCATATCTACTAACTCACTCGAGCTCGCTATCGCTGAGCCGCAACCGTAAGTTTTAAACTTTACATCATTTATGATGCCCTTTTCTACTTGCAACTGTAACCTCATGACATCTCCACAAGCTGGAGCTCCAACCATTCCTGTTCCTATGTTTGGATCATTTGGGTCGAATCTTCCCACACTATGTCCGTCTGGGTTTTTGAGTACGTTTTCGAAACGTTCTACTACTCTCTTTGAATATGCCATTATAACATTGTATAGAACGTAAACGTAA
>Ga0181563_10002407_pt1 | contig 18144 bp, 15 predicted proteins | sample 011ome_25_FD_133759 | JGI IMG/M metagenome (GOLD analysis project Ga0181563, IMG submission 133759) | Coastal salt marsh microbial communities from the Groves Creek Marsh, Skidaway Island, Georgia - 011512CT metaG (megahit assembly) | ecosystem: Environmental > Aquatic > Marine > Intertidal...
GATGAACAGCGCTATCGTTTTTGGGTGTTCCGAGATCGCCATACTCAGGAGTGGTTTTTGCATGGTATTTTTGATTAGTGTGATGATTGTGGTTGGTGGTGTATTTTAGCCTCTCCCCCGCGCTGGTATTTTTCGACTCCGGATCACTCGATCCTCCGGATTTCCTTCACTTGCTCGCAAGCTAAGTGGCTCGCTTGCGAGCCACTGGATCTCGCTCGACGCGTTCATCGAGCGATTTTTATCGTCGCTGAAAAACACCGGCTCTGGGTTGTTCAAATCAGCGCGAGATTTGTACATCAGCAGAGAAAAATAAGCAGGAATACCTGATATTTAATCTAACTTTTAGCACTCATGTAAAACCATCGACGAAGACATCTATTCTGGGCCATAATGCTCAATCGAGTCTCAATTGAGATACAAAATCACCCTCCGTAGAGCAAACGTCTCATGGCAAAAACCTCAATGATACATATCCGTATTGATGATGAATTAAAGAGCACCGCGGTAGAAAAGCTATCTGAATTTGGACTGACTTTATCTGACGCGGTTCGTATCCTACTAACCCGCATAACAAAGGAGGGCGCTATGCCAGCAGAACTACTATTAAACAGCGATCAGTATAACGACTGGTTCCATCAAAAAGTGATGGAAGCAATGCAAAATCCATCTCCACTAACTGAACACAAAGGTGCAATGGATAAAGCACAAGACATTATTGATAAACATCGTGATCGCTCATGAAATCAAATGGTCGCACTACGCAGAAGACGATCTATTAAATCTGATTACCTATATCGCGAAAGATAATCCCGATGCGGCGCAAAATTTAAAAAACCAGCTGGAATCAAAGTGCGAACGCCTTCAACGATTTCCAATGTCGGGCAGGCCTGGCCGAGTAGAAGGCACTTATGAACTTATAATCAATCCAAATTACGTTCTCATTTACATGATAAAGAGCGCCGAAATCCGTGTATTACGCATCTTGCACACCGCCCAAAACTGGCCACCTTAAAGCAAAACCGAACTAAGCCAATCCTTTAGGAACCCAAACATAACCGTTCTGAATATCTCCGAAACAATACCCCTCGACACCAGTAGCGTATAGAGCTGCAATATAGAGGCACATCAACGCATCAAGGGCATCTTCGTTATCCTTTACTGCCCCCCCCTTCAAACTTCGAATGTAATCTGGCTCCAAGCGATTCTGCATATCGTCAGGAATTGATAGGCCTAGCTTCGCCGTTTGCAGAGAGCGTAATGCACTCGCCAAGGCAACCTGCCCTTCTTTTCGCTCTTGTACAGATCCACGCTTGTAAAGCAAACGCTCGCGCCAACCGAACAGCTCAACCATCGACGGATGCGGATAACATTCAAACATAAAGCGCCGCGCCTTACCCAAGTGCACGAAACCCATACCCCGCAGTAAATTAGCGAGCGCCACGCTGGGTGCATCGGGGTATAGAGATAAGTTCGAAGGATGACAGCCCGCCTTCGCTGAGCGGAACACACGATTCAACTCCGCCTCACAGGCGCGCTGGCCCGACGCATTATTAATAATGAGCGGCGCATCAATCGCGATACCATCAAGCGTATGATTCGCCAGTTCAAAAACCAACTCATTCACATTCCGCTGAGCCACCGACCAATGGGTTAGTAGCACATTACCCGCCTTAAGCGTGCCAACCGCCAAACCCGAGGGGTTACAATCAGGCCGCCACGCCATATCAAGCCCGGCCAGACGCATCAGCTTCGACAAACAAAGCCTTTGCGTGGGAAGTGCACGTGAACACAACCCGCTTTTTGACTGTCGCGCTCAAGTACGTATTCGTCTGCTTCGGTCGCAACAAGACGCCCTTGTACAGGTAATAAGCCGTAATCGTCTGGGATGACTGTCGCCTGCTCCCCTCCTACGTTCACACCCAAATCCGGTTGAGCTGCATAAGCCTGAGACAAGCTATCTGCGGCACTGATCGTTACAATATCTTCACCACCCAGTGTCGCCATACGCTGCATCCAGGCCTGCAGCTCAGGGTAGGCCTCAAGACCAGGATGTTCACCCGCGACAAACAAAAACCAGGCACTGTGGTAGGCCGAAAAGTCGGCGAGCGTAGGCGTTTCACCCCACAAATACGAGCCATTCTGCAGTCGCGCCTCTAAATCGGACAAGTGCGTTTGCACCATCGCCCGAGCTTCTGCACCTTTGGGAGGCTGAGATTTAGCGCCTTTCATCAACTTCATACGATCCCAGGCAAAGCGCAACAAACCTAAAATACCGAACTCTTTGCGTGCTTTATCTTTGAGCTTTCCAGCAAAAGCCACACCCACTATGGCAAAAAACAGCTCGCCGTCCACTTTCTCGATAAAAGCGGTTTGCTCCTCTGTTTGCTTCGAAGGTGCGAGTTCGGGGCGGCCACAATCCCCTGCGATACGCTCGCTAATCGCTCGGGTGTCGCAGTAAATATCCGCCCCCCATTGCATAACCGGAATGCGGCGATAACCGCCGGTTAACTGATCTAAATCGCGCCGCGGCAGCATGGGGCTTGTCTCTACCGACTGATACGGTTGCTCACAATAAGCCAGCATGCGTCGGATCTTCTCTGCAAAAGGGGACAGTGGATAGTGGTGCAAAATTGGTTTCATCATAGCCTCATTTCGTTATCGATTTTTATACGCGCAAAAGCGGTGAACTAGACTTTTATTTTCAGTCAAAATTACTGTATAAATATACAGTTAAATTTATACATCTACCCCCTAAGTATGCCCTATTGCGAACTCGCTTGTATGAGCAATTACAGCTTTTTACGCGGTGCCTCTCACCCTGAGGAGCTGGTCGAGCGCGCGGCGGAATTGGGTTATGGCGCCATCGCGATTACTGATGAATGCTCATTGGCGGGTGTCGTTAAAGCGCACGTACAAGCGAAAACCTGCGGGATTAAATTAATTATTGGCTCTGAATTCACGACTCAAGAGGGCGTTCGAATCATCGCCTTAGTACCCAACCGCAAGGCTTATTCAGAACTCTCTGGTTTAATCAGCCGGGCGCGACGGCGGGCCGACAAAGGCCATTACGAAGTCCACTTGACCGACGTTATTTTCCACTTAAAAAGCGCCTTGCTTATATGGTTGCCTAACCAGCTGGACCACACAGAAGTCGCATTTGGCCTGACCTTAAGCAAACGTTTTAAAGAGCGTCTATGGCTGGGGTTCCGCCATTTGCTTGCAGGTGAAACACGGCAGCAGTTCAAGCGGCACGAAGAGGTGAGCGAATCACTTAATATCCCTATGCTGGCTTGTGGTGACGTACGAATGCATGCCCCGCATCGCAAATCACTGCACGACGCACTAACCGCTCTTCACCACAAAACACAGATCGATCGTTTAGGCACACTGCGCTTGGGGAACAGTCAGCAGCATTTAAGGCCGCTGGAATTAATTAGCGCACTCTACCCAGAAGCCTTAATTCACCACACCGAAGACGTGGCTAACCAGTGCGAATTCTCACTGGACGAATTACGCTATGAATACCCTAAAGAGATTGTTCCTGAAGGTCATACAGCAAGTGAGTACTTACGCTTAGAGGTCTACAAAGGTGTCGATCAGCGCTGGCCAGCGGGCCCCAGCAAATCGGTTCAAGAGCGAATAGAAAAAGAACTCTCACTGATTTCCCAGCTATCATACGAACATTATTTTTTAACCGTATACGATATCGTCAACTTCGCAAAGTCACGCCGGATACTGTGTCAAGGCAGAGGCTCCGCTGCCAATTCGGTGGTTTGTTATTGCTTGGGCATTACCGAAGTATCACCCGATCATATCGACTTGCTCTTTGAAAGATTCATCTCACAAGAGCGTGATGAACCACCCGATATCGACGTCGATTTTGAACATGAGCGGCGTGAAGAAGTCATCCAGTACATTTATCAAAAATACTCGCGCCGGCGCGCCGCCCTTGCCGCTACGGTGATTACCTATCGCACTCGTAGCGCCATTCGAGACATCGGCCGCGCCATGGGTTTTGATACCGCGTTTATCGAGCAATTAAGCCAGTCAATTGCCTGGTGGGACAAACGCTCGGATCTCGAGAAGCGCTTTGCTGAACAAGGCATCAAAAACGGTCAACAGCAAGCCTTGCACTTCAATCGCTTAGTAAATGAGATTCTTGGCTTCCCGCGTCACTTATCCCAGCACGTGGGCGGTTTCGTTATCAGCTCAGGTCCCATCTCACAGCTGGTTCCGATTGAAAATGCCAGCATGCCTGACCGCACGGTCATTCAATGGGACAAAGACGACATAGAGGCATTAGGTTTATTAAAAGTAGATGTCTTGGCACTGGGTATGCTTTCTGCGATTCGCAAGTCATTAGACTTAATTGCGAGTTACCAACCGACCATAGAAGGTCTGCGCTCAATACCGCAAGACGACGCCAGCACCTACCAGATGCTGCAACACGGTGACAGTTTGGGTGTGTTTCAAATCGAATCACGGGCGCAGATGGCCATGCTGCCGCGTCTGAAACCGGCCTGTTTTTATGACTTAGTGATCGAAATCGCTATCGTTCGACCGGGCCCAATTCAAGGGGAAATGGTGCACCCTTACCTGCGCCGACGCGAGGGTTTGGAACCCATTACCTTTCCAAACGAAGCCATTAAAAATGTATTGAAGCGCACCTTGGGCGTGCCCATCTTCCAAGAGCAAGTCATTCGCCTGGCCATGGTGGCCGCAGGATTTAGCGGCGGTGAAGCCGATCAGCTACGCAGAGCAATTACCAATTGGGGTAAAAACAGCAAGCTACTGACTTTTGAGCACAAGCTCATTCAAGGAATGTTGGCCAATGGATACGACGAAACCTTCGCAGAACGGCTATTTGATCAGATCAAAGGCTTTGGTGGTTACGGGTTTCCGGAGTCTCACTCAGCCAGCTTCGCCTTACTTGCCTACGCGTCTGCTTGGTTAAAACGGCATCACCCCGCCGCGTTTTATGTGGGGATTCTGAACAGCCAGCCCATGGGCTTTTATAGCCCATCGCAACTCATCCAAGATGCCGCGCGTCACAACATCAAAATCGAACCGGTTGATATCAACCACAGCCAATGGGATCACCAATTGGTGGCGCATGATTACCGAGAACAACCCAATACCATTCGCCTTGGCCTGCGTCTAGTTAAAGGACTCACCGAGCAAAGTGCGAAACGTTTAGTAGAAGAGCGCACTCTGAATGGCCCTTACCAAAATATGGCTACGCTTCGAAAACGCGCGGCACTACCCAAACTTGATCTCGAAAATCTGGCAGCGGCTGATGCACTACACAGCATCAGTGGCGACCGCCACCAATCACAGTGGCAAGTGCTGTCTTTACCCGAGTATCGACCTTTACTTGCGAGTCTGGATTCAGAATATCAGCATCAGACCGAAAACACCGGAATTGAGGCACCCAGCATCGCGGAGAATGTCTTAGCGGATTACAGCACGACAGGGCTTACACTGCGTGAGCACCCTTTATCTTTACTGCGCGACGAATGGCCTTTCAAGCGCTGTACAACCCAACGAGAAACACTAACGTTGCCATCTCAGCGGTTTGTTCGTGTCGCGGGCTTAGTGACCTGTAAACAGCGTCCTGGCACAGCATCGGGTGTCATTTTTTTAACGTTAGAAGACGAAACGGGTAATCACAATATTGTGGTCTGGCCCAAGTTACAGGAACGCTGCCGACAAGCCCTTATGAATGCCCGCCTATTGGTAGTGAAAGGCACGCTCGAACGCAGAGATAATGTAAGCCATGTTATTGCGGGCGATTTAGAGGATTACACGCATCGATTGGCTGATTTAGCGGTTAAGGCCCGATCGTATAAATAGCATAGCGGCTTGTTTGAACCGAGTTTGTTTTATAGCGGCCCCTACATTATTCTTCTTACTCGTTTTAGGAGGCCCAATGTCAAACGAAGCTCGCAACGCCATGCCATACGATGATCCCTTCCTCTTGAGTAGCCAACTCAGTGAAGAGGAACGAATGATTCAACATACGGCTCGCTCTTATTGCCAAGATAAACTCGCCCCTCGTGTTGTTGCTGGATTTCGAAATGAACAGACTGATACCGCTATTTTTAAAGAGATGGGGCAACTCGGTTTACTCGGGGCCACCATACCCACTGAATACGGCGGTGCAGGCCTTAACTACGTAAGTTATGGTCTGATCGCTCATGAAGTTGAGTCAGTCGATTCCGGCTTTCGCTCGATGATGAGCGTTCAGTCCTCTCTGGTTATGTTGCCGATCTATGAATTCGGCAGCGAGGACCAGCGTCAACGCTATCTGCCCAAACTCGCGAGCGGTGATTTTATAGGATGCTTCGGCTTAACCGAACCCAACCACGGGTCTGACCCCAACAGCATGGAATCGCGAGCCCGCAAGGTAGACGGCGGTTATCGCTTAAGTGGCAGTAAAATGTGGATTACCAACTCGCCTATCGCAGATGTCTTCGTTGTGTGGGCAAAAGACGATGAGGGCAATATTCGCGGGTTCATTTTAGAAAAAGCGTGGGAAGGGCTAAGCGCTCCCGCCATTCACGGCAAGGTCGGCCTGCGCGCATCCATCACCGGTGAAATCGTAATGGATGACGTATTTTGCCCAGAGGAAAATGCGTTTCCAAACATTCGCGGCTTAAAGGGGCCCTTCACCTGCCTGAACAGCGCCCGCTACGGAATTGCCTGGGGTGCCTTAGGAGCAGCGCAGGATTGTTACAGCCGTGCACGACAATACGTGCTCGATCGCCAACAATTTGGCAAGCCACTGGCTGCTAACCAACTCATTCAGAAAAAACTGGCGGATATGGTCACCGAGATTAGCCTGGGGTTACAAGGTTGCCTGCGTTTAGGGCGAATGAAAGACGAGGGCACGGCCTCACTGGAATTAACCTCTATCATGAAGCGAAATTCTTGCGGTAAAGCCTTGGATATCGCTCGCGTTGCCCGCGATATGATGGGCGGTAATGGCATTAGCGATGAGTACGGTGTCGCTCGCCATTTAGTGAATCTGGAAGTGGTTAATACCTATGAGGGGACGCATGATATTCACGCCTTGATCATCGGCCGCTCACTCACCGGCTTAGCTGCGTTTTAGCGTATCTATAGGCGCATTGCGCAACTTCGTGCCGACTTTATACCTGTAGAGATAGATTAGTTGAACTGCCTAAAAGACGTCGTTTCAGGGATATCATGTCACGAGAGAACCGCTCGCCGTGGGACATAAACACTCTATGGTATTGATCTCGCCTGGCGAGCGTGCCAGACGATAAAATCTAAGCGGGGGGCCCATCACGGCGTGCGGGTAAACTAGACGATCAAACGGACGACTCTACCCTCAAACTCGAACCATAGACGCGCTGCGAAGTCAGAAAATATGCACCCCATACTAAAAATCGCGTTCAAGCTCGCCGTCTTCTTCTTGGCACTCCTCCTAATCACGCGTTTATTCGGATGGTTTACGCTAGATCAAATAGAGATTTGGTTTACCGAAGCCCAAAACCAGCCAATAGCTTGGCTTGTCTCGATAGTTATTGGATTGATGCTACTCGACTTATTGTTCTCTATTCCTACCATCTGGGTTTCTATATTCGCTGGTTTCTTTCTGGGCTTTGGTACCGGATTTACAACCGTTTTGTGTGGCCTAACGCTTGCCGCCATCTGCGCTTATGAGCTCGGCACACGATGGGGGGAGGCCTTACTGGACAAGCTTATTACATCTCCCGAGGAGCGGCGTCGCCTGCATGATGACTTTCTAGAGTATGGGCCGCTTATGATTTTACTGAGCCGTTCAGCGCCCATGTTGCCGGAGATCAGCTACTGTATCGCGGGTCTTTCAAAAATGCCCAGAGCGCGGTTCATGCTTTTCTTCCTTATAGGGCACATACCTTACGCTCTGATTACCACTTACGCGGGTTCTCAAAGTGCATTGGATACCCCTTATCCTGCTATCGTAGGGCTTTTGACCATTTACGCCATTCTCTGGAGCGGCGCTTGGTATTTGCGGCATCGAGTTAGATAACATGCTGACGTAGGCGCCAAGCTCGCAGGTCTGAATGGGACGGCCAGCGATAGGAATGGGTCTAACCCAAGCCGACAATCACACACCCGTATCTGATCGGGTCAGCCGGAGCAGTCTGATATCGTCTCGTCAGGTCTGCTCTGCTCTGGTCTGGTCTGGTCTGGTCTGGCGACGAGCTTTTTAGGTCGATCCAAAATCGTAAACTGGTGTTATGCTTAGATCTCGAACAATAAGAGGACAGCACAATGCCCAGTAAATCATTTTGGATTATCGCCATACTGGCAACGCTCTGGAACGCGATAGGAGCGTATCAATACATCGCTCAAGTGACACTCGCCCCGCAAGACATGCAGGCCATGCCCACGGATATGCAAGCGTATTTTAATGAACTGCCGAACTGGGTAACGGGCGCTTTTGCGATCGCTGTTTGGAGTGGGTTAGCTGGCAGTGTTGGTTTACTTTTAAGAGCAAAATGGGCTTTTTGGGCGTTTTGCCTCTCGCTGACCGGCGTATTAGTTCAGCTAATCTACAACGTGTTAATGCAAACGGCGATGGCTTTGAGCCCCCAGTTACTGGCCGGCCCCTTATTTATTCTAGTGATCGCAGTAGCGCTCACACTGGTCAGTAAGAAATGGATGAAAGTCGGTCTATTACAATGAAACTCTCCCAAGGCATCTTACACATCGCCATCACCACGATCTTGGCGATTTCTTTTCCGGCAGTACATCAAGCGGCTCAAGGTGCGCCGGCTAACAAGAAAGACGCCATAGCAACTCCGGGGTCCTACCCTGCCTCAAACCTCTTGGATACCAAGGTCGATATCCTAGGGCAACCGTTCTCATATCCCGATTGCCCAGCTCGTATTCACTCGGACATTATTACTATGCAACCTGGTCAAGTTGGCGGAAAGCATACGCATGAAACACCACTCTATGCGCACATCCTCGCCGGCGTCATTTCAGTCGACTACGAGGGTATAGGGACCAAGACATACAAAGCGGGAGACACATTTATTGAGGCGATGCACGTCGTTCATCACGGCTATAACGAATCTGATACGCCCGTCTCTTTGCTAGCCGTTTATATTGACTGCGAAAAATAATATAGGCTATATACTAAATTGGCCGACTCCCTCTTACACTCGCCATAAACGAGAGGATATACACATGAATAGCATCGATTTAAGTGGGAAGGTTGCACTGGTTACGGGCGGCAGCCGTGGGTTGGGCCGAGCGATGTGTCTCGGTCTCGCCGATGCCGGAGCCGACGTCATCGTCGTCAGTCGAAAGCTAGAAAATTGTGAGACGGTAGCTCAACTTGTAAGGGCTAAAGGTAGAAAAGCGCTCGCCATTTCTGCTCACACCGGAGATCCAGAAGCCTTAGATAAAGTCATCGAACAAAGTTACGCGGAATTTGGACACGTTGATATCTTGATCAATAATGCAGGCATGAATCCGATGCTCGGTCCACTCAGTGAATTGACAGTGGAACTCTTTCAGAAGTTATTCGACGTCAATACCAAGGGGCCGTGGTATCTCGCATCGCGGATGGCACCCAAGATGGCCAAGCATGGTGGTGGTTCTATTATCAATGTTATCTCGGTCGCTGGGCTAAAACCGCCCGCCTATCTCGGTTTTTATGCAGCCACTAAGGCGGCACTGCAAGCTTTAACCAAGGTGATGGCCATCGAATGGGGCCCTCACAATATTCGAGTGAACGCACTCGCACCGGGAAGCTATCATTCAGATCTTTTCGATAGCGCTGCGGCCAATCCGGGCTATGAAGAAGGCTCGATCAACGCAACCGTACAGAAGCGGATTGCCGAGACCGAAGAGATCATTTCGCCTATCTTGTACCTTGCAAGTGATATGTCGGCCTATACTACCGGCCACACGCTCGTCAGCGACGGTGGCTACATGCTCCTGTGACCAATCGCATATCAATCTAAGCGATCAAGCACCGACCGAAAGACCAAGTACGACCTCAGCAACCGGTCGGACTGTGTTTTTCGTGTGAAGCGAAAAATACAGCCGATCGGGAGCGTTCACTTTCCCGGGCAAACCAATCTGAAGCACACCAAACTAAGCTACAGCGCACTGACCCAAGCGACCGCGGCGGGTATGTTTTTCAGCGACGATAAAAATCGCTCGCCGAACGCGTTGAGCAAGATCCATTGGCGAACCTGTGAGCCATTTAGCTTGCGAGCAAGAGAGGGTAATCCGGAGGATCGAGTGATCGGAGTCGAAAAATATAGCCGGTCGGGAGCGCTCAACGGTACAGCCTTCCAACAGAAAGAGGCGAAAAGAACCGTCTTGCATTCGTATTCAATACCAGTCGAAGTGGTGTTAGATTAGCTTTGTAATAAAAATAAAGGTATCCACTATGTACCGAGCGATCATCACTCTATTGCTAACTGTCTTAATGGGGACTGCCAGTACATTCGCGGATATCGCCAACCTGCATCAAGATGCAACTTTTACTAACCCAATACTGCGCGGCAGTTACCCAGATCCTAGCATTTGTAGAGTCGGGGACGATTTTTACATCGTAAATTCATCTTTTGAGTATTTCCCTGGCCTGCCTATCCACCACAGCCGTGATCTAGTTAACTGGGATCTGATCGGCTACGGACTGCACAGAGCGGGGCAAGTTTCATCGGCAGTCAACCTCGTAGACGTTCAGTCTGATGGCGGAATCCATGCTCCGTCGATCCGATGTCAAGATGATCGATTTTATATTATTACTACGAATGTCTACTCGCCGTCCGAGCCAGGGCTTCCAACTCAGATGGTGAACTTTGTGATCACGGCCGATAACCCAGCGGGCCCATGGTCTGATCCACATGTCATCGAGGGTGCTCCTGGGATCGATCCAGATTTATTTTTTGATGACGACGGCAGCGTTTGGTACGTCGGTAATCACGCGCCATCAGATCCTGCCTTCCCGGGCGAGGGCGAAATATGGATTCAGAAGCTTGATACAAGCGAGTGGCAATTGGTGGGAGAGCGCTACTTCTTATGGCGGGGTGCTCTGAAAGGCGCTATCTGGGCAGAAGGCCCCCACATTTACAAAAGAAACGGGCGCTATTACCTACTGATCGCCGAGGGGGGGACTAGCTTTGATCACGCAGTAACGGTCGCATCAAGTAGCTCATTAACCGGCCCATACCTTGGAAACAGCCGGAATCCCATCTTAACGTCTCGCCATTTGAGTTACGACAACTGGGTAAACAGCACGGGTCACGCGGACCTCATTGAACTTGCGGATGGACGCTGGTATGCGGTGGCCCTAGGTATTAGAAATGACATTGATCGTGGTTCAAATATGGGGCGCGAATCCCATTTAATACCCGTCATATGGGAGCAGGAACCGTATGAATGGAAAACAGAAAAACTGACGTGGCCCGTCTTTGCCCCCCAAACGGGTCGCGTAGAGCGCGAAAATCCAGTGCCTTTTCCCGAGGCCCATCAGCGACAACAAGCAATCTTCATAGACGACTTTACTGAAAATTCGTTGAAGCTTGACTGGAATTTTCGTCGTGTACCCAAAGAGCGTTTATTCTCCCTGACTGAGCGTCAAGGGTTTTTACGACTTTACGCGGATCCGGCAATACCAGAGGACCGTGGACGCGCGAATCTAATGGGAATTCGCCAAACGGAAACGGATTTTAAATTCAGTGCCGATATAGAGTTCACATCCGACCAAGCAGGCGCGGAGGCGGGAATCGCCCTATTTCAAAAAGACGATAGCTATTTCGTATTTACAGTGCAATCACGGAGTGAAGGCTACTACTTAACCAGCCATAATCAAACGTTGGCGTTGTCACATTCGAAACTTGTTGAGAGTAGCTGGCTCGAGGGTTATCAAGACCGTATTGCGCTTAGAATTCATTCGCAAAATGACCAATATCAACTCGCGTATTCGCTGGATGACGGTATCTCATGGAGGCCGTTTACTTCAATACCAAGAAATGAATTTATAAGTAAAGGGTACACCGGTGCCTATTTAGGCGTTTTTGCGACCAGTCGTGGCCAAGATATCAGCGCTTTTGCAGATTTTGATTCAGTCAGATATGAGCCCAAACCCAGATGCCATGAGTGTGAGAATTTAGGAGAATCAAAATGAATCTATGTAAAACTTCGGCTAAAGGGATCTATACCCGCTTTGCCCTGTGCCTTATCAGCGTGGTTAGCCTAATCGCTTGCTCGCCTCCGAAATTTACCGTTGATGAGATTGAGCAAGTTCTTCATCAAGAAGTCGTGGTAAAACAAAACTACCCATTTTTGACCGTCTATGTTGAGGATGCGCAAGGTGAGGTGCTTGCCTCAAGCAAAGTCGCGAGCGAGGTATTTTTTGAGCCGGCGGAAGCGCCGACTGTGAACGACTGGATGCGCATCTGGTCAATGACCAAATTGGTTACGACCGTTTTAACACTCGACTTAATAGAGGATGGTCTAATCAGTCTCGAGGACGAGGTTACTGAGTATCTTCCAGAGCTGGGTGACCTTATGGTGGCAAGGCCGATCGCAGGGGGAAGCTTACCTGAAATATCGGCGGCGACCTACGAACTTGGGAGTCATGAGGGAAAAGACACTATCGCCTGCGATTACACTCTAGAGCGGCCTGAGCGGCCGATGACGGTCCGCGATTTGATGTTACATACGGCCGGCTTTTATTACGCAACGACCAATCTGCCTTGTCTGGACGAACCTCTGTCAGCACTTGCGCTGCCTTTAGCTGGGTCATCTGAGGAGTGGTTATCACGTATCTCAACTTTACCGCTCATCCAATCGCCGAGTGACAACTATTACTACGGCCAGAACACAACGGTGCTGGGCTTCCTGCTGGAGCGGGCAAGCGGCCTCAGCTTGCAGGCACTGCTCGAAGAGCGCATAACCAAACCCTATCAGATCACCGGGTTGTCATTCTTGTTACCAGAGGGCGTTTCACTTCCACCACGAGTCTCGGGTGTTGATGGCACACTTAGATTGGCGCGGGATGGTGAACTCGATATATTCGGAGGAGAACAACCACCCTACGAGACTGACACAACCCTGTTCTTGGGTGGCGAAGGTATGATTGCAACGGCACCGGGATTCGCGAAGTTTTTAGGCATCGTTTTTTTTCCGCACGAGCGGCAAGTACGCCCCCTACTTGACCCTCCATCAATTGCCGCGATGACTTCGCCACAGATTAATTTCGATACGGGTTGGGGAGCCGCGGGTTATACCCTCTGGCTCTCTAACGGACGACGCGGCGACAATACGTATGGTCGAACTGGGATATGGACCGGCGGCGGCTATGAGGGCACACGCTACTGGATCGACCCCGAACTAAAGCAGGTCGGCGTCATCATGACTCAGGTGTTTATGTCGCCCGCAACGGGCCTTAGCGTTGACGATCAAGTTCGCGATATTCTTGAATCGCGAGAGCGGTGAATAAGACAGAGCCCCAGATCTGCGAGACCGAACCGAAGTAGGTGACAGCGCACTGAACCAAGCGACCGAGGCGGGTGCGTTTTCAGCGACGATCGAAATCGCTCGCCGAACGCGTTAAGCAAGATCCATTGGCGAACCTGTGAGCCAATTAGCTTGCGAGCAAGAGAGGGTAATCCGGAGGATCGAGTGATCGGAGTCGAAAAATATAGCCGGTCGGGAGCGCTCAAATTACCCTTTGCGACCAAACCAACCCGCAGCGCGCAGACCCCAGCGACCGGTCGGACTGTGTTTTTCGTGTAAAACGAAAAACACAGTCGATCGGGAGCGGAAAAAACCCGCTCAGTTAAAGTGCGCTAGACCTTACGCCTCGGGGTAAAACTGGCGCCTCGAGGCGATCTTATCGAGTTTCTCGCTGTTATTGCGCGGCAGCGGTTCACTGGTGATTGTGATGTAACGAGGAACCTTAAACGCGGCAAGATGCCCTGCTAAATGGGTGCGAAGGGCCTCTTCCGTCAGACTGCTGCCCGGATGCGGATACAGCACCATAGCCAACTCTTCGCCCAAACGCTGATCAGGAACGCCAAACACAACGCACTCTTTGACTTGAGGGTTTTCGTAAGCGGCGTCTTCGATTTCGTTGGGCGAGATATTTTCACCCCCGCGAATCACAATTTCCTTGCTTCGCCCCGTGATGAATAAAAAGCCATCTTCATCGATATGCCCCAAGTCGCCCGTTTTAAACCAACCATCAGAGGTAAAAGCGCGCTCGGTCGCCTCTGGATTGCGCCAATACTCGGATAAGCAGGTGATGCCTTTAAGTTGGATTTCGCCTTGAGAGCGCGAGTCAATGGGCTGATCGTTTGAGTCCGCGATTCTGAACTGCATAAGCGGTGAGGGTACGCCGGCTGAACCAACCTTAAGATCGTACACTATGCCTGCCATTTGGGAGCCAACCGCGACCGTTTCTGTCATACCGAATCCCGCGGATCGACTCGCGTGAGGTAATTCAGCGGTGATGAGATCCGGCAAATCAACCGGCGTGGCTGCGCCGCCAGCGACGATTCGTAGCAATGACTCAATGCTGTATTGGTGGCGAAGCGGGCTGGTTATAACGTCGCGTAAGATAGCCGGCACCGAACTCATGGTGGTTACTTTTTCGCGATCAATAAGTTGCAAGGCCGTTTCCGTGTCCCATCGCCGCATCATAACGACTTTGGAGCCAATAAAGCTCGGTAGCAACAAACCTGAGATCAAACCCGTACCGTGAAATAGGGGGACCGTTAACATGGCTGTTTCAGATGTCGCGCCGCCACGGTAGTCACGAGTGCCCTCCAGACTGATGGTTAGGAAACCCAAGTACAGCATGTTCATAACCGCTTGAGCGACAGCGCGGTGTGATAGCACCACACCTTTAGGCTTACCCGTGCTACCTGAGGTATACATGATCATAGAAACGTCATCAGGGTGCACTGTAATCGGTTCAGAGGTCAGTACCGCGCCTTCCGCAATGGCGTCTTCCAGCGCGCGTGCGTTGCTCGGGAGGTCGTAGGGATTAAGCTGGCTGGTAACGAGCACAGGCAAATTACTTCGATGCTCTAAGGTAGCCAAAAGAACGCAGCGGCGAGCATCGACGATCGCGCACACGGGATCCGCGTTACCCACTAAGAAATCAAGTTCCTCTGCCGTACTCCAACTGTTCAAGGGGACTGCGATGGCGCCAACGGATAAAATGGCATAGAAAGCGACCGACCAGTGCGGACAATTTTGCATAGCGATGACTACTCTGTCGCCAGATTTCACGCCAATACTGCTTTGTAAGTACGATTTTAGAGCGTCAACCTCGGTGTAAAACTCAGCGAAGGTATATCGGTAGTCTTCAAATACGATAAAGGGTTGATCGGCGAACTGGCGGCCCGCACCAATGACAGCCAGCATATCCGGCGGCGCGCTGTTAAAGCCTTTAAGCGACTGCCCCGAAACATCAAAATCAGCGGTCTCGAAATAGCCCCCGGGAGAAGTCAATTCAATTATTTTATTCTGAACATCTTGCGCACTAATCATGACTCGCACTCACCTCTATATTCACTAATATGCGTTCAATACTTTCGCTAAATACGCTGCGTGCACTCTTTTGTCTTAAGTGTGAAATCAGTGCTTGCAGACGCTCTACCTCACTTGGCTGCATATCCCCCAAATCGGCTTCGTTTAAGCGATAACCGGTTTTTTGACCTGATATTTCCATAAATATCGTACTCATTACGGTACTACCTACCCATTGAACCGTATCGGCCAGATCTTTGCCCTGAAGCCCTGTTCGCTCTAGGATGCTGACCAGTGTCGCGAGCTGACTCAACCACGCGCTGGCAATGTGCTCTTGCCATCCCAAAACAGAAAATAAACTCGGATTTGCCAGAAAATAATCTCGCATCGCGGCGGCCCAAGTGCGTAACTGCTCTTGCCAAGACGCCTCAGGGATTTGGGGGTTGAGATCGTGCAGCAATCGCCCCGCGATCTCTTGTAAGAGAGCATCGCGATCATCTACGTAGCGATACAAAGCCATTGGTGTAACACCCAAAGCTCGCGCTAAGGCATTGAGCGACAGTGGCTTTACAGGATCTTGCGCCAGTTGCGTTATCGCTTCGTTAACGATGTCGTCTAAGGAAATCTTGGCGGGGCGACCGCGTTTCACCGCCGGTTTTGTCACAGCTTTTTCCATTGTGGTGGGCGACGCTCCTGAAAAGACGCCATAGCCTCCTCCATGCAGCCTGAAAAATAGCCCAGCACCTGTTGGCGGTTTTCGACTTCCATGGCGTGACGCAAGCTCGGTGCATCTAGGTTGGTTCTCAAACCTTTACGCGTCATCCAAACACCGTATTCACTGTTTGATCGAATTTCTTTTGCCATGGCGAGCGCCTCGTCTATGAGCGACTCTGGAACAACAACACGGGAAATGAGCCCCAACTCTTTGGCTTCTTGCGCATCAATTACACGTCCGGTCAGCATCAGCTCCGTGGCTGCAGATAAACCCATTAGCCGAGGCAGAAAATAACTCGAACCCACATCGCATCCTGACAGCCCGGTCTTTATATAGACCGCACCGTACTTGCTTTTTTCTGAACCGATTCGGATATCGCAGGCGGCGGCGATCGACAAGCCCCCGCCGGCTGCGGCGCCGTTGACCGCTGCAATAACGGGTTTATCGCAGTCATGAATCGCCAATATCATCTCGGCCAGATACTCTTGATACTTATAGACATAGCCTAGGTCAGACATACCCTCTGTGCCTGGAACCGAGCCAGCCTGTGAATCCTCCGCGCGCAAATCGGCGCCAGAACAAAAACCTCTGCCCTCTCCGGTTAATATAACAACACGAGTGTTACGGTCGCGATTTAAACCTTTGAAGATATCAATCATCGAGCCAATCACGTCTTCGTTGAGAGCATTAAAGCGATCGGGGCGATTGAGTTTTACCTCGAGTATTTCGTGATCCAGCTCTCGTGTGAGAACAACACTCATAAGTCTTCCTTATTATGTTAAAAGCGTTAGAGCATGGCTCGTTCGGGTTGCGCCGCGATCAGCGCGCCCAAGTGTTCGAGCGCAAGTTCGTTGCCGCCCATCATCATTTCGTAATGTCGAGACCATACCGCAAAACGCCACATGGGGTAATCTTTATCGTGACCTAGCCCCCCACAGACATGCTGCGCACTCGCCAGTATGCGATGGCTCGCCTGACTAGCCCACGATTGCGCGGTATAAACTTCAAGTTGAGTTTCAATCGATGCATCAACATCGAGTCGAGATGCGGCCGAGAGCACGGTAGTCGTCAGATTCATTAAATCGATCCAGCAATCCGCTAAGCGATGGGAAACCGCTTGAAACGAGCCAATCTTGACACCGAATTGCTCTCTCTCGCAGACGTGAGATCGGGCCAACTCCATCGCAGCGGCAGTGACGCCCAGTTGAGCGGCGCTCATTGCCACCAGCTCGCGTAAAGCAAATCTCTGCACTGCATCAGCATCGCCCAGTGCAGTCGCATCCGCCCTAGTAAATACGCAATGCGACTGCGGTTCACAAGCTGTACTGACTTGCTCATGTAACACAACACTGGGCTGTTCTAGCTTGATAAGCAATAAAGCGGTTCCGTCCGCTGAAGGGGCCACCAAAGCGCTGGCTCCACTGGCGTAGGGCACACCGCTCAAATGGCCAGTCACCTTACCCTGCTCATCAATCTCTAGCGAGTTACCCGCGATACCCGAGCTCGCTGCCATCCAACTATCTTGCGAGTTTACGCCCATATTAATTGCGTCAGAACCGGCTTCCGCCATAGCGATCAAGGCCAAGGCATGCGGTATGACCGGGACCGGTACGGTAAATGCGCCGGCCTGCTCAAAGACCAAACAGGCCTCAAAAAAACCTAGACCAATTCCGCCAGCAGACTCGGGAAGACTCACATTGGCCAGGCCCGCTTCAGATACGGCCGACCACAATTTCGGATCAAAGCGGAGCGTCTGTTGCTCGATTACATGACGCTTATCGGGAGACGCGAAGTCTGCGAAGATACCGCGGGCCAGCTCGCGAATTTCTGTTTGAATTTCATTAAATGCAAAGTCCATGTTCGCGCCCTATCGTTTTGCTCGTGGAAGACCCAGCCCAAACTGGGAAATCAGA
>Ga0181563_10002417_pt1 | contig 18102 bp, 12 predicted proteins | sample 011ome_25_FD_133759 | JGI IMG/M metagenome (GOLD analysis project Ga0181563, IMG submission 133759) | Coastal salt marsh microbial communities from the Groves Creek Marsh, Skidaway Island, Georgia - 011512CT metaG (megahit assembly) | ecosystem: Environmental > Aquatic > Marine > Intertidal...
CGAGAGAACGGAAAACCATTCAAAGTCGCCATAACAGCAGTCATGCGAAAGATGATAGTACTGATGAACCGATTGCTCGCCGATCCCAATTTTCAGCCAAGCTTATGAACACAGTTGCTACCTGAACTCTCTAAGAATAGGCTGCCTGAATCAGCGCTTTGATGTAGCCGTAGGCGAATGCGAAACCTTGGCGCGAATCCGAGTCGTCTTCGTGACGCGGCAAATGATCGGGCATTACCATATAGGTGTAGCCGACTTCACGGAGAGTCTTGATGACTTCAAAAAAATCCATGTCACCTTCATCTGGATACACTTCTTGGAAATGTCCCCAGCCACCTTTTATATTCCTTAAGTGAATGTTGAAAATCTGCTTTTTGCTACCCACGTATCGGATCAGTTCATGAATTTCCGTGTTGGGGTCTTTCATTCCCTCGGCGCTGGAACCGAGACAGAGATTAAATCCGTGACTAGGACTGTCATACAGTTTCGAGAAGCGCTTGACGCCTTCTAGTATGTCTGGGCTGTTCCAGCGAGTGATGCCTCGATAGCCGACGGGTAATGGGGGATCGGCAATGTGGTTTGCGAGTTGCACGTTAAATTGCTCGGCGACAGGAAGTAGGCGATCAAGCAAGTAAGTGATCCTTTCATAAATCTCATCCACCGAGACTTTGCCGGCTTTTGTAAATTTGGCCTTCTCGCTCATGCCTTTCGCCATATCCCAGGTGGAGTAAGTGGATCCTCCGCGGCCAGGAGTCCGTTCCGTGCGGACGACTGGAAGAATCGTCGTGTTATAAAGAAGGGCCCGAACTCCCGCCTTGGCGGAAACCTCGATCATTTGCTGGATCATCTCAATTTCGCGGTCACGTTCAGGGCTCTTGCCGAGCATGATATTCGGGGTAGCTACCCGGTCTATTCCTGCGGAACTCAAGGGTAAGTGATACGCATCGATTTTAATATCGTACTTCGCGCAGAGCTCTTGTTGGCGTAAAGCATCTTCCAAATCCCATCCGACTCCGGGAATCAGCTTCGGAGCGTAACCGTCTATGTGACGAACGCCGCAGCGGGCTTTGAAAGCGATCTCGGTCTCGTCAACCCGACCGTGCTGACAGCCAACGTGCATACGACCCTCATTAGAGGGAATCGCGCGAGGCGCGGCTGACGCAGTGGAAGTGAGTTTACCTGAGGCGAGGGCGGAAGCAGCTCCGCCAGCGACTAGTTTGTTAAACGTTCTTCGTTTCATGGGGTATTGGGGTTGGGGAGATAAATCTTTGATATTAGTGACGTCCTTTTCTAATTGTACGTAACTAGAGTACTGTCCCTGCGAAATCAAGTCTCTCGGTTAGCGGGCGATCTCCGAGCGCCCATAAAAACAGATAATTGTGGGCGCTCCGCCCAACGACAGGCTCAGGGTGGTGAGCTTTGTCGAACCAAAATCGCCCGCTACGAACGTTTGCTGGGAGAGAAGCGAATTGAACCCAGTAAGACCAGCGATCCCGCTGGCCCTGCCGATTGACTAACGCATTTTCGCTACGTCGCTGGCCTTAATTTGGGAGCTTTTATTCGCAAATCGCGCACGAGCAAAATTTAGAGTTAGCGCGATTTCTTCGTCTGTTAGAAAAGCGAAACTAGCCATCAGATTGCTATACTCCCGGTCCTGTATCCATTCGCTGCCCTCGAGCATGAGCTTAATTAGAAAGGCATCATCCGAGCGGGAAAGCCTTTCGGAACCGATTAGCGAAGGCTGCATATTGGGCACTCCGCTTCCGTCTACCTGATGGCAAGCCAGGCAATACTGGTTGTAGAGCGCTTCACCCTTTGGATCAGCGATCCGAATGGGAGTGCCGGTACTGGTGACCGCTTGCGCGATCTGGCTTTTCTTGGAAATATCTGCTTTTGAATAAACGCCTTTTCCTCCAGTGTACATGATTTTCCAAATACGGCCCACTTTGTCTTCCGATACGTAAAGGGATCCGTCTGGACCTACTGTCAGGCCGGTAGGCCGGTACTTGGCTTGATTGGGAACGTGGAGCACATCCGCACCTTTAAAGCCGTCCGCGAAGATTTCGTAACCGCCCGCAGGGAGTTTTCCATCGAAGGGCACATAGGCGATGTTGTAACCTTGCTGGGGAAGGGGGGCCCGATTCCAGGAACCGTGAAAGGACACAAACGCGCCGCCTTGATATTTTTCTGGGAACTGGGTGGCGTTGTAGAACTGCAGTCCGACGGGTGCCCAATGACCTGGAAAAGTCAGAACGGGATCATCATAAAGACCTTCCTCGGGCCGCTTCTTCTTATCACCTCCGTACTCCGGATTGATGATTCGAGTCTCTTGCAGGTGATCGTAGTAAGTGTAGGGCCAGCCGAAGTCGGATCCCTGCTTGATATGGTGAAACTCTTCCGCGGGAAGCTCGGCGCTTTCATCCTCATTATAGAGTTCGGGCCAGTTTTGCATCAAATTGTCGCGGCCATTGTTTACGCCGTAGAGCTCTTTGTTCGCGGGATTCCATTGAAAAGCTACATTGTTGCGGATACCGGTAGCAAACTTGAAACCGTCTTTGAGCTGGGTCTGCCCCAATGTTTCCGCATCAAACATCCATACTCCCGCATATCGTTCGAGTTCGTCGCACGGAAATTTTCCGGGAGAGTGCAGCGTACGGTCAACTTCTTGGCAGGAATTGCCCGGCGAACCCGCAGAGACGTAAAGATTGCCCGAGTCGTCAAAAGTAATATTTTTACTGCGATGGTTCTTGGGTGTGGGAAAACCGGATACGACGGTTTCGTAGGGGCCCGTTGGGAGGAGCTGCTTGGGGTCCAGCGGGAACCTCACTATTTGAGTGGTGGACCCGACGTACAGGTAGTCCTTATAAATTTCCAAAGACTTGCATTGGCTGTCCAGTTCGCCGAAGTACTTGACCACGTCCATGACCCCATCGCCGTTCGTGTCTCGCATGGCTACCACATAGCCGAGATCAATGGGATCCATCAGGGCGGCGTAGATGTCGCCATTGTCCCGTACCGCGAGTCGCCGTGTCCGTCCTACATTGTCGGCCACGACCAGCGCCTGAAAGCCTTCGGGCAATTGGAGGCCGCCATTGCCGGGTGAAACGAGGGGCTGGGAGCAGCCCGTGGAGGCGAAGAACCCAAATGCGAGTATCGATAGAATTGATGAAGCGGTGAAACGAGTAGACATGAGGAAAACGTAGTTTGCTTAACGGAAAGGGCAATTGAAAATCATAGGCAAAGGAAACATCCAGGTAGGGCAAGGATGCGACCTCCTTGCCCTAAATTACGCTACTCTAATTCGATGGTCCCTCTAGCGGCGTGCCAGATCCGAACGATGCTGATCGCCCTATCTTCTTCTTCGATTTCGTATACAATTCGAAAGGGAGAATAGAGTATTTCTCTAAGCAAATCTTCACCTTCTTCTGGGACCACACGTCCACTTTTCGGGAAAATGCTGATTTGCTCAATAGATTCGATGATTCCCTCGCCTAGGCGTTTGGCGGCATTTGCATCCTCTTCGGATATATACCGAATGATTTGCTCAAGATCTGAGATGGCTGAGGATGCCCAGACTATGTTGAAATCCATGACTGGAGGCGAATTTTAACTTCCTGATGTGGAAGCACTTTCCCTTCTTTGATTTCTTTTCGCCCTTTTTCGATAGCGGCTAGAAATCGAATTCTCTCTTCAATGTCCTCCCACGTGGTCGAATCTGATAATTGCTGGATCGCCTTCAATGCCAGTTCCTTAGTTGTCATAGGGGAGAACGTTAATGATAGGTCGCGTAGTTTCAAGGTCCCTTATTTGCCTAATCGCAGATTGTCAAACGGACCTTGGTTCGACTGTATCAATTCATGATCCCAATAATGAATAGATGCATCTCACTGCTAGCGCCCATTTTTGTTTCAATATCGTTTAGCGTAAATGCGTTTGCCGACTTCCAAAATCCGCACCCGAATGTCGATTTTAAGGTCTTCCAGTTTCCACGGGATGCGATGCCGCGAATCGATGGAGACACGAGCGATTGGGAAATCGTGCCGGATGACTATACCTACGGCACCGGTTTGCTCAACGATACAGAAGATGGGCATGGCGTTGAAATCGATCGCGAGGACCTCGACGTCAAGGTGACGGTCGGCTGGGTCAAGGGAATGAATCGCCTCTACTTTTTATACGAAGCACACGACGATTTTTGGGATTTCGAGCGGACCAATCCGAGAGGGTACCTAAATGACATCTTTGAGATCGCGGTTGACGGGGACCGCTCGGGAGGGCCCTTTATTCTCAATCCGAAAATCCTGCCGCCGGACAACAAAGATCAGACGAGCCCGGAGTTCCTCGAGAATCACATACGATTCGCGGGCGTGCACGCCCAGAACTATCATATTTATACCCCTCCGGTTAACAATGCCTGGGTCCTGGTTTGGGGCGCTCAACCCTGGATCGGCGAGTTCCCGTATTCCAATTATGCCTTTTCCCATAACCTCAAGCATGGGGAGAGTGGCAAACTTATCTTGGAGTGTTGGATTACACCTTTCGACTACGCGCCCTTTGACCGGCCTGAAGATGCAGTGGAAACCGAACTGGAAGTGGACATGGAAATCGGGCTCTCCTGGTCGATTCTCGATTTCGACGGAGACAAGCGTGACGGGCACTACAATCTAGCCCACGACGTGCAAATGGTGAAGGACGCGTCCTACCTGCTCCCATTTCGACTCGCTCCCATCGAACCTTCTTTACAGCCAGACTTGAAGGCCGAATGGACATTCAAGATTCTCAACGTTGATGCGGGAAAGGTTTCGTTCCACGACGAATCGATCGGACAGATCACTTCTTGGAAGTGGGACTTTGGTGATGGCACTACATCAAACGAACAAAACCCGATTCATGACTTTGGACCTGGGGTGCGCAAAATGATCACCCTAGAAGTGACTGGCCCGAAAGGTAGTTCCAAACGCACTCGATACTGGGATGTTATAACTAAGTAGACAAGATCGAGATTGGTCGACAACGGATCCCTAGTTCTATTTTGTCAAAAGGACGAACGCTAGGGCAACGAGCTAAGGAAGAAATCGTTCGAAATCTAAAAAGCAGACCTGGAGAGTGCCCAATAATTCTTTGTAGGAGCGGTTTTATACCGCGATAGACTAGTTGCTGAATCACTGCATCCTTAAATGATCGCGGTGTAAAACCGCTCCTGCTATTTTAACTTATCGCAATATTGCAGAGTCTACTAGAGGTTCTGTTAATCACGCCAATAGTCTAGAATGGTTAGTATGTAGGTAAGAGATATGATTATGATTGCGCCGATTAAAACCAGGAGCCTTGCCTGGTGGCTCCTAAGATTGACGATATTGTTGCTTGGTGGTTACCGTTCCTTAGTTGCCGAGGTTCCGCCTCGCCCCAACGTGCTGTTCATTGCGATCGACGATTTGAATACACGACTGGGTTGTTACGGATTCGATCATATTTCGTCACCCCATATCGACAAGCTGGCAAGCGAAGGGGTACGATTCGATCGGGCTTATTGCCAATATCCGTCTTGTGGTCCGAGCCGAACCTCTTTGCTAACGGGGCTCCGCCCGCAGACTACCGGAATGATCAACAACCGGATGGCGATGCGGGAGCTAGCTCCGGACGCGGTGACGCTGCCGCAACTGTTTCGAAAAAATGGTTACTATGTGGCTCGGGTGGGAAAGATATTCCATCAGAGGGTTCCCGCGGATATCGGAGAAAGCGGAGCCGATGATCCGGCTTCTTGGGACGAGGTGGTCAATCCCCGAGGGAGGGACAAGGATGAGGAGCATTTACTCATAGACTACACGCCACAGCTTGGCATCGCCGATGCGATGGCCTACCTGAAGGCAGAAGGCGAAGATGGAGAACAAACGGATGGAAAAGTGGCCGACGAGACGATTCGGCTGCTGGAGCGGGTAGGGGATAAGCCATTTTTTATCGCGGCAGGATTCTATCGGCCCCACATTCCCTACATCGCACCGAAAAAGTATTTCGATCTGTACGATATCGAGGAAACCTCTTTGACCCACATTCCCGAAGGTTATCGAGAAAGTGTGCCCTCCGCTGCGTTGAGCTCGACTCCAGACTGGCCGAATTTCCATACCACCGAACGCGAAGCCCGTGAGTGCATATTGGCCTATGATGCCTGTGTCTCTTTCGTGGATACTCAAGTAGGAAAGTTGCTGGAAGCTGTCGATCGGCTGTGTTTGCGAGAGAATACGATAATCGTCCTGTGGGGAGATCACGGCTACCACTTAGGCGAACACGGGCTGTGGAGGAAAAACAGTTTGTATGAAGAGTCCGCCCGGGCTCCGCTTATTTTCAGAGTGCCTGGAATCGAGCCAAAAGAACCCGATTGTCCCAGCATCGTCGAATTCCTGGATATCTATCCAACAGTAGCGGACCTGGCGAATCTAACACCTCCTACGGAAATTGAAGGCATTAGCTTGCGTCCACTTCTTGAGAATCCGGCAAGCGATTGGAATCGGCCTGCCTTTATCCAGACTTTATTCGTGGACGTTCCCGGATACAGCATCCGCACGGATCGCTGGCGCTACGTGGAATGGGGCCAGCAGGGTGATAGAGGCATCGAACTCTACGACCAACGCTTAGATCCCAAGGAAATGAGCAACTTAGCCCTCTCGAAGGACCACTCAGAAGTCATTGAAAGCTTGCGTAAAAAGGTGAGGAAGAATTGGCCCGCGCAGTGAGCATTTGGAGTTTCGGACATCTATAAAATCGATAAATCTTTAGGAATTTTCCCGATTTGTGTTAACCTTTTAGAGAAAAGAGGGATTAGCCTCCAGATAGCCCTATGGACGCTCAAAAACAGGATGCCGCAATCGTTTCCCTGCTGACTCAAAACCAGTCCGCATTGCGATTGTATGTGGAATCTTTGATGCCTGGGGATTCGCATTGCGACGACGTCGCTCAGGAAACGAACACGATTATCTGGGAGAAACGGAGCGATTTTGAGATCGGAACCAACTTCAAGGCGTGGGCCTTCAGCATTGCTCGTTTCCAGGTTCGCAAATACCGGTTCAAGCAAGCCAAGGACGCTCGCCTAGTTTTCTGCGAAGAACTAGAGGAAATGATAGCGGAGGAAATGACAGACCATCTTGACGACTTGTCCGGGCACCACATTGCCTTGCAGGTGTGTCTCCAAAAGCTCAAGCCAGCGGATCGCGATCTCATCCATCATCGGTACTTCAAGAAGACGCCGTTGAAGGAATACGCGGCTAACGTGGGCCGCAGTATTGGCGGGCTGAAGGTAACGCTACATCGCATTCGCAATCGCCTGCTGGTGTGCGTGGAAAAACGCATCGCTTTGTCAAAGGAGGCTCAAGCATGACCTTGAACGAACGGGACCAGCTAATCGACGATCTCATCGAGGGATCCCTCTCGGAAGCGGACTTTCTCAAATTGGAAGCGGAGATGCGGGTGAGCTCGGAAGCTCGCCAAGCTTACTATTCGAGACTGAAATTGACCGACTCGCTCAGATTGGAGTCTAGTCTTTTGATTGAGGAAGAAAGTGAAAAAACCGTATCCATCTGGTCCGGAGCATTTCGCGTTTTTATGGGAGTTGCCGCAGTACTCGCGGTTGTTTTTCTGGGAGTCTACGGGTTAAAGGACAGTTTCGAATTCGGAACGAATGGCGTTCCCGCAGAAGAGCCCATCGCTACGGGCTACGCCGTTTTAACGGAACACTCGGAAGCCGTTTGGGTAAATCAGCCGGATCTAGATAGAGGGGATTTAATCCCGCAAGGGCCTTTGCAAATGGAATCCGGTCTCGCTCGGCTCGAGCTGTTCAGCGGGGTTACGATTATCATAGAAGGAAATGCGAAATTCGAAATCAACTCACCCATGGAGATGTCTGTATTGCACGGAAAAATACGGGCACTGGTTCCTACCGCGGCCCATGGATTCAGAGTGTTGACCAATTCTGGCGATGTGGTCGACCTAGGAACAGAGTTTGCTTTGAACGTTACCTCTGAGCATGCGGACATGCACGTCCTCGAAGGGGAAATCGAGTGGCACCCCACTGCCAAGCAAAAGCAGCTCTTGTCCGATGGTCAGTCTCTCCGTTGGACTACAACTGGGAGTCCGGAGTCAGTGGCATTCGAGCCTAACCAGTTTCCTGGACTGGCCGACTTTGAGCGGAAATTTGTCAGTCAAAGACTGCAGCGCCGCCAGGCGTGGTTAGACAGTGCGGCAGCGTTGAGCACCGACCCGCGAATGATCGCTTACTTTCCCATGAATGAATCGAACGCGTGGGGACGTCAGTTGTTGGACGAGTCGCAATCGGGCTTGGATGGCACCGTGGTGAGCGCTCGCCACGATGCGGATCGGTGGGGTCAATCGGGGAGCGCTTTGAACTTCAGCCCCGCAGGGAGCCGCGTTCGCGTGTCAGTTCCTGGGGAACATCGATCGATCACCTTTTATTGCTGGGCTCGTATCGACAGTTTGGATCGCATGTACAATTCTCTTTTTCTGACGGATGGCCACGAGCTGAACGAGCCACATTGGCAGATCATGAACGACGGAAGGCTGTTCTTTTCCGTCAAGAAACGTGATACCTGGCCGAAACGTCAGGATAAGCATGTGGCTTATTCTCCGAGCTTTTGGGATCCCTCCATGAGTGGCAAGTGGTTCCAGATCGCCACGGTTTACAATGTGGAAGAACAGACCACGACCCACTACGTAAATGGAAGACCCATTAGTGAGGATCGCATTAGCGATGAGTTTATTGTGGATACGGTTCGCATCGGTGCGGCATCCATTGGAAATTGGAACGAGCCAACGAGAGGGGATCCTAATTTTGCTCTCCGCAATCTGAATGGAGCCATCGACGAATTTGCAATTTTTAGCGAGGCCTTGTCCGCCAGTGAAATCGCAGCACTTTACGAAAAAGGAAGACCTTAGAAATCTTATGCACTCTCAGTTAAATTCTTTAAACGAAGCGGCTAGGGCCTGTAAGCAGGGCGTGCCGCAACGTCTTGTTAGTGTCGTGCCATCGATCTTGAGGATCGTCGTGGCCTCTGTTTTTTCTGCTTTCGTTGCCACCACGACATTCGCCGATCTGGACGATGCGGAAATGGAGCGACTCTTCACGCTTAAGATCAAACCCATGCTCTCGGAAAAATGCTATGGTTGTCACGGAGAACCGGGGAAGGAAGTCAAAGGGTATTTCAAGCTGACCACGCTGGAGGACTTTCTCAAAGGCGGAGAGTTTTTCGATGACGTACTAATCCCCGGAGACGCGGAATATAGCTTCGTTATGGAAGCGGTTCGTTGGGAGGATCCGGATTTTGAAATGCCACCGAAGGAGAATGATCGGCTTTCTGAAGAACAAATCGCGGATTTAGAAAAATGGATCAATGCGGGCGCTCCGTGGCCCGATGAGGAACGTCAAAACGAAATTCGAATCGCGGAACGCAATGTAAAAGCAAACGAGGATGGGATCCTCATTGAACACTCTGGCGGTCTGGCGGACGAGTGGACGTATCGCCGGTACAAGCCTGAAGATATGTGGGCTTTTATGCCAATCCGCAAGCCGGAAGTACCCGAAGTTTCAACCAGAACAGGGAACCCTGTTGACGCGTTTGTCGGAGCGAAGCTGAAAGAAGCGGGATATGAACCCGCGCCTCAAGCGGACCCCATAACTTTGATACGGCGTGCTTCCTTTGATCTCGTTGGACTTCCCCCAAGCCCCGAAGAGGTCAAGGCATTCGAAAAGGCATTCAAGCAAGACGCGGACAAGGCATGGTCGGAGCTCGTGGATCGATTGCTGGAAAGCGACCACTACGGGGAGCGCTGGGGCCAACATTGGCTTGATGTCGCTCGGTATTCGGATACGGGTGGCATGTCCAACGACTATGAACGATCGAACGCGTGGCGCTACCGCGACTATGTGATTCGCTCTTTCAACGAGGACAAGCCTTACAATGAATTTATCGTTGAGCAAGTGGCGGGGGACGAGCTTGCTGCCAATTCGGTCGAGGACCGCTTGGATGGCGATGAAGAAGCCATAAGCAAAGTTCACGGAACTGGGGACTACACCCCTCAGGAAATAGAATGGATGGTAGCTTCGGGCTTTCTGAGAATGGGCCCGTGGGATTCCGCCATGATAGATAAGCTAGAAGCCCGACAAATATATACTGACGATATCGTGAACTCAGTCGGCCAGACGTTTCTCTCGACCACGATGTTGTGCTTCAAGTGTCACGATCATAAGTTTGATCCTCTGCCGACAAAGGACTATTACCGCCTATATTCTGCTTTTTCTGCTACTCAACTCGCGGAAAGACCCGCTGCCTTTCATCCGAAGGAGAACCTGAATGGCCTGGAAGAGGGGAAAGCGATGGTTGAGAAACTGCATGCTTTCGCCGCGGGGAAAAAGGATGAGCTCCACGAAAAGCGGGAAACGGCTGCCAAGGCCTGGTTTGCAGAACGTGGCCTTGATTACATCGATCACGAATCTCGAAAAGAACTTGATGACGACGTCAAACCTCCCCGTGACATTGGGTTGGACTACATCGACGAGGGTCGCCTCAAGGTTCGCGAACAGGACGACTGGATTTGGGAACGGCGGAAAGAACGCTACCAGCCAATGGTACAAAGCGTATTCAACAGTCCCGTACCGAAATCTGTCAATGCGCGAAAATTGCGCGTTTCTGACAAAATAGACGAAAAGGTAACCACAGACAATTTCATCTTGACTGGTGGATCCCTAAAGGCTCCTGGAGAGAAGGTTTCACCCGGTGTCTTGAGTGCTCTTGGAGTTCCTGTGGAAGGAGCTTCGGAGGATCCCTACGTAATACCAGAAGATCTTGATGGAAGACGTTTGGCAGTCGCCCGATGGATCGCAGATCCCCGCAATCCGCTGACGAGTCGTTCTTACGTTAATCGAATTTGGCAGCATCATTTCGGAAAGCCTCTTGCAGCAAATCCAAACAATTTTGGAGCAAAAGGAGGGAAGCCGACTCACCCCGATCTTATAGATTGGTTGGCGGCGGAATTCGTTGATGGCGGTTGGAAGATCAAACGCATGCACAAGCTTATCATGCTTTCGGATACATACAAGCAGTCGACACTTCATCCTGAAAGAGAAGAACTGGAGACAAAGGATCCGAATAACAGTTTGCTGGCTTCGTTTCCTCCGCGCCGACTGACCGCAGAAGAGATCCGCGACGGAATGCTCAAAATTACCGGAGAATTGAATACGGAAGTCGGAGGACTACCGGTGATGCCGGAAATCAATATGGAAGTGGCGCTCCAGCCAAGAATGATCCAGTTTTCCATTGCGCCCGCTCATCAGCCGTTCCCAAAGCCGGAGCAAAGAAATCGCAGGAGCGTTTATGCTTATCGCGTTCGCGGTCAGGCCGATCCATTTTTGGAAATATTCAACCAGCCCAATCCAAATGATTCGTGTGAGGTTCGAGACGATGCGTCAGTATCTCCTCAAGCCTTCACGTTGCTGAACAGCGATGTGGTTACGGACCGCTCGATAGCCTTCGCTGATCGCCTCGTTCGAGAGGAGAAAACCCTTCCAAAACGCGTGAATCGTGCCTTTGAACTCGCTTTGTCACGAAGCCCCAGCAGAGAGGAGCAAAAACGCATGCTAGCGTACGTTGAGGACATGAGAGCGTATCACGGGGCACACGAACCGGTGCCGGTAACCTATCCAACCAAGATCACTCGCTCACTTGTGGAAGAGTTTTCCGGCAAGCCTTTCGAGTATGAGGAGATCCTTCCCGCTTTCGAAAACTATGTGCCAGACAAGAAAGCGACCGACGTCGACTCGGACACCCGAGCTATCGCGGACCTCTGCCTCGTCCTTTTCAACAGCAACGAATTTGTTCACGTGTACTAGAACTGTTCTCACAAATTACACGAATGGTCACAAATCTTATGTATATTGAATTCATAATGGAATTGAGTAAATTTGTGAGATTCGTGGGCAAAAAGTAACTTTTAAAAAATCAATATCATGAAATCACCTATTTGTTCCCGTCCTGTTTCTACACCAACAACACGTCGCGACTTTCTTTGTGGTCTAACCGCGTCGTTGGGTTCCCTGGCCATGACCAGCATGTTGGCTAAGGACTATTCTTCTTCTTCGATCAAGTCATCAACCGCAGCACAGGGTCCACTTTGGCCAAAGGAGCCAATGTTTCCGGCTAAAGCAAAATCCGTGATCATGCTATTCATGGAAGGAGCACCTGGGCATATGGATACGTTTGATCCTAAGCCAGAGCTGCAAAGATTGCATAAGCAGGAATCTACGCTGGCGAAAGAGAGTGATCCTTTCAAATTTTTCGTTGGCAGTCCGTTTGGCTCTCGAAAGGTCGGTCAGTCTGGTCTCGATATGTGTGACCAATGGCAATACATCGCGGATCCCGAAGTAGCCGATGAGTTTTGCAACTATCGCGGATGTCAAGCGGAGTCAGTGAACCACCCGGAAGCGCTTTTCCATATGAATACCGGAAGCCGGCTTGGGAGTGATCCAGCGCTTGGAGCGTGGACGACTTATGGACTGGGGTCGATGAACCAGAATTTGCCTGGCTACGTGGTAATGACAGAGCTGGCTATGCCTCAGGGAGGTTCGGGCAACTGGTCCAATGGATTTCTGCCGGCTCATTATCAAGGTACACGGCTACGGCCCGAAGGATCTCCCATCTTGGACCTGAAGTCTCAGCCAAACAAGACCCGTGAGCACCAGCGCAGGGCCTTGGACGAATTAGCCTTTTTGAATCAAAGCCATGCCGATAGGCATCCGGAGCACAAGGATCTCGCGGCCCGTATGGAAAGCTACGAGTTGGCTTATCGCATGCAGACCGAAGTGCCTGATGTGATCGATCTAAAAAGCGAGCCTGAGTACATTCGGGAAATGTACGGGATGAATGACAAGGAAACGGCTGTATTTGGTCGCCAATGCTTGATGGCGCGGCGATTGATCGAAGAAGGTACGCGTTTTGTGCAAATCTTTACTGGTGGATGGGATAGTCATGACTATCTGGAAGAGGGGCATTCTTCACGTATCCGAAGTGTGGATCGAGGCATGGCGGCCTTGATTAAGGATTTGAAGCAACGCGGTATGCTCGATGAAACCCTCGTCATCTGGACCGGTGAGTTCGGAAGAACCCCCGACAACAACAAGCGCGGCGGGGTTTATTCTCTGGGTCGCGACCACAATGCGGAGGCGATGACAATGATGCTCGCTGGAGGCGGGGTGAAGAAGGGGACAATCGTTGGGGCAACCGACGAACTGGGTAAGAGTGCGGTGGATGTGGTTCATCCCATCCGTGACCTTCATGTAACGCTATTGCACTTGCTCGGACTGGATGATAACAAGCTGACCTATCTCCACGGCGGTCGCTATAAACAACTCTCCCAATTCGGTGGCCAGCTCATTCCGGAACTCATCGCTTAGGCGCTCTCGCCCTACCAGAAGAATCTCGATTTCCTTTTAATATCTCTCTTATCCTGCTCCCGCGAAATCGAGGCGTATCCTGTGAAAATATGAAATCGCTGTTCCCACTCGTTCTATTTTTTTCCTTATCCTATCTCTCGATTGCGTCTCAACCTAATGTCATTCTGATCGTGACCGATGACCAGGGATACGGTGATATGTCTTGTCACGGGAACCCCTATCTAGACACGCCAAATATCGACCGGCTGCATGATGAGGGGATTAGCTTGGACGACTACCACGTCGATCCCTATTGCACCCCGACGCGAGCCGCATTGATGACGGGCCGTTACAGCGTACGGGTAGGGGCCTGGGCGGTGACAGAAGGCAGGCAACTGCTCGATGCGGACGAGAGCACAATGGCGGACGTGTTCTTGGCTTCTGGCTACCGAACGGGAATGTTTGGGAAATGGCATCTCGGCGATCCGTTTCCCTACGCGCCTCGGTATCGAGGTTTTCAGGACACGGTGCACCATCTTGCAGGGGGAGTCGATGAAATTGGAAACCCAGTGGGGAATGACTACTTTGACGACACCTACTACCGGAATGGCAAACCGGAGAAATTCGAAAGCTATTGTACCGATGTTTTCTTTGACGAAACACTGCGATTTATTGGTGCAGGTAAAGCGACTGATTTCGAACAACCTTTTTTCGTCTATTTGCCGCTCAACGCAATGCATGGACCACTCACTGTCGATCCAAGTTACTCCGATCCGTTCCTTGCGAGAGGTTTATCTGAGCCACGTTCGAAATTCTTCGGAATGGTTCAGAATTTTGATGAAAACCTAGGGCGTTTGCTACAATCCCTGAAACAGTGGGGTATCGATGAAAACACGTTGGTAATCTTCATGGGGGACAATGGCACGGGAGGGGGAGTCGACAGCAAGACCATGGAGGGTTACAATGTTGGCATGAGAGGCAAAAAGGGATCCACCTATGAAGGAGGGCATCGTGTGGCTTGTTTCGCCCGATGGCCGGGCACGCTTGATTCTGGAGGGACCGTAGAGGAATTGACTGCCCACCTCGATTGGCTCCCCACTTTAATCGATCTGTGTGGCTTGGAAAAACCTAGCGATGTTGCATTCGATGGCCGAAGCATTGAGCCGCTCATGCGTGGGAAATCAAGTAATTGGAGAGAGCGGACATTGTTTGTCGATCGGCAAGCGGATCAGCTTGAAATGTGGAATCCCAGTGTCTCACCGGAACAGAAATATCCTAGTAGAGTGGTCCTGACGGAGCGTTGGCGCCTAGTAAACGGAGAGCTCTATGACATTCTTGACGACCCTAGCCAGAAGAACGACCTAGCCCGGCAAAACCCTGAAGTGGTAGAGTCGCTTTCGGCTGCCTATAAGAAACACTTCGAGGATGTTACGGATCATGGGGGGAGATTCACGCCTTTTATCATTGGGGCACGAGAGGAAAATCCGACACGGTTCACCACCCGCGATTGGCATCACACCGACGGAGGTGTCATCTGGAAAATGTCACTCGTCGAAGACGACTCTCTTTTCGTGAATGGTTTCTGGGCCTTGGATGCTCATACAGAAGGCCGATACGAATTTCGAATTTCCCGCTATCCCAGAGATATGGAGAAACCAATGGGAGCCATCGAAGCTCGTATTAAAATTGGAGATACGTCGGAGTCGGTCAATATTGAGCCAGAGGAGACTTTCGCAAAGTTTAAGTTGGATTTGAAGGAAGGGCCAACGATTCTTCAAACTTGGTTGACGGACGAGCAAACGAAGAACGTACGAGGAGCCTACTACGTCGAGGTAAAACGTTTAGACGGGTAGGGCGTAGGACCCGTCTTTACTCCACTTGGGTTTAATTACCTCGCGTAAGCCGCAAATTCGCAGGGAGCGAATTGGAATGGCTGTAGGAAAACGATCTCGAGGGATGGCAAATTCTCTGGATGGGAATGTTGGCGAGAGCTATATGGAATGGTCGAGGCAGGCAGTTAAGGTGGCTGGCGAATAGACGCATTAGCGGATGAAGTCTGGGGACGTCGCTCGCAGGGACCGCATCAGTTGGATTGATGCTTTATTGGTACATAAGTAAGGTAAAACTGAATCGGGCTCCATGCCAGGCCAGCTCGCCAACTCCTCGGAAAAATAACATCCTGCACTTTAAGATATAAACGTTTATGCGTTAAAGTGCAGAAGCATGTGAAGCTTGAGATGGGGGTAGCATGGAGAGGTCGCTGTAATAGCGAATCAACAAAGTGTTGCTCTTCCCGGCTATACCCGAGTGAAAAAATGGCTAGTAAACTTCACTTATTTCCACAAAACCTACCGCGAATGGGGAGCAGCTCATTCGTGAAAATGAGCGTAATTCGCGAGAGAGTGAATACTTCTTATTCAATCCAAACCGGTTGCGTGAACGCTCCGTTTCTGGCGATATCCCAAACTTCGATTCGGACCCACTTGCGATTGGCCAGATCAATATTCAAGTCTAGTTCTCTTGAATCAAACTCTTTGGTATCTGATAAATCGATACGTTTTCGGTAAACCCTTTCTCCATCACCTGAAACGACTTCGAGCCGAGAGAGAGGATAAGTCCATTCTAGTGATGTGTAGAGTGAGGGGGTGGCCTTATCGCCTGACGGCTTTAAATACTCACCACTCTCTTTGCCCCCAACGGTGAAATCGGTGATTAGGATTTCGCCGGTGGTTACGAAAAACTGCCCTTGCCTTAGAGAATCAAGGACGGGTTGCCATCCTTCCTTATAGTTCGGAACAGAATCGAGTTTGAGGTAGTTGATATTCATGGCTCCAAATAGCTCATACCCCTTGTAGATCTTGAAGATATCCACTTCACCAAGAGTGTATTTTTCCTGGCCCCAATTGGCCATGTCGTCTTGGAGGTCAAGATTGCGCCAACCCAGCGTGTCACGGGAATAGTCCGCCGGCATGGCTTTCCAAGCGGCTCCGAGAAAACGATCACTTCGGTAGCCTTTCGTTTCGCGATACGCATCGGGAAATCCCGTCGAACCCTTGATTCGGGCATGGGCTGTCCAGGCGAGTCCGCCTTCCCGTTCCAGGAGCTGGTAAACGTCCTCGACAGACCCAACATGATAGACCGTTCCAAACTCTTCCGTCTCCTGGACGAAGGGCTGGCTCTCATTGCGATTCAGTACCCAGTTTACCGGCTTCGGGAAGAAGCTGATCCAATGTCCTCCTAGGTGTACATTGGGCTCCTCGCCAGGCAGTAGTAGAAATCCGTTGCGTGAAAGCCGTTCGCACTCCTGGTGCATAATTCTTAGCTGAGCAAGCCGTTCCTCGGTTCCTAGCCGCGGCGTAACCCCTTTATGGAATTCAGCCAAATGGACGATGTCCACTCCCATTTCTTTGAACACATCGACAAACTCCGGATTCCTAAGGCCTTTAGGAATACCGTCGGTCTTCTGTTCTTTTTGTTTCTCCATGTAGTCCAGGGAGTGCTCGATGTGATAATGACTGGTGAACGTCTTGTATCCTGGAATCTTTTTAAATGTATCGTTTCGGGTATATTTGGTAACCGTTTTCAAAACTTCGGGGCCCGATTTTTCGGACAGGAAAACGAGGGTCCCTAAGGCTTGTTCGCTTTCCGGAGGAGCATTTACCCACGGAACATAACGGCGGTCGCCGATGCTGGGTTGGCGGACGCCCCAAGCAAATCCATCGATCATGTCTAAGTACTCATGCCCCGCCCAGTTGTACCCGTAATTCTCGGCGAAATCCAAGGGGTAAAGATACTGGTGCGGGAAGGGGGATATCGCCACGGATCCGGACTTGGAAGATAGCGCCATGGAACGATGTTTAGTTTCATGCACTTTGGCGGTTTCCTTTTTGAGTTCCGAAGAATCTGGTTTTCCAAGTGGGTCGAGCCAATGAAGCCGATGCCCCTCCGTATCCGATTTGGCGAGGCCGAAGTGATAAAGGAAGGCGGTTGCTTCGCGTTCAGTGGATACACGGGCTTCCATATGAATGAACGGACTGCCGTCGTAGAACAAAAGATTTAGGGATCCGGAGAAGTGATTGCTCTTCAGGCCTCCGATTGCAATGCGGGCCCGATTTCCGTCAGAGTGGATGGATACAGAATCCGGGGTGAGGTATCCCTTTTCCACTGAATAGGGACGGGTAGGGACTCGATCGAAGAAGATAGACCAACCCGAGCGTTTCTCTAGATCACGGTCGCCGATCCAGAAAAGGTAGTTCGGATCGAGCCCTTCCATGATTGGCTTGTCGTTCAGGCCGAGTTCACGGATCAAGGGCTTGGGAGGTCGACCCCCTTGGCGAGGGATGAACTGCAATTCCACATGGGCGGTCCCTTGCGGGGTATTCCATTTAAAAACCAAACCATCGGATCTTTCCTTTAGGGCGAAGGCAGCAGTATTTTGGAAATGGGATCGATCCAGGTCGATTGCGAAGAGCGAGCTGCAGACTAGGGTTGAAAGGAAAATGACCAGTTGCCTGATAGGGGAATATTTAGGATTCGATATCATTCCGTTAGGGGCTGAAGTAGCTAACGTTTAATGTTTTGTTCGTTTGTACCACTGTTTAAGCTGTCTGAGGAGCTGTTGATGGTTGCCTCCATTGAAGCGCCATTCGCACTCCTTCAGGAACCAGTAA
>Ga0181563_10002421_pt1 | contig 18084 bp, 20 predicted proteins | sample 011ome_25_FD_133759 | JGI IMG/M metagenome (GOLD analysis project Ga0181563, IMG submission 133759) | Coastal salt marsh microbial communities from the Groves Creek Marsh, Skidaway Island, Georgia - 011512CT metaG (megahit assembly) | ecosystem: Environmental > Aquatic > Marine > Intertidal...
AGCCGCGTGGATGAGATGGTGTTGGCGCACGCCGCGGCAGCCACCGCGATGCAACGCCACGCGGAGTGAGTGAATCCGTTGCGTGTGAAGGCCGTGACGGCGGTCGCATGGCCGGTACCGGTGTGCACGCAGACCTCGTGCTGGCGTGGGCTGTGTTGATCGCGGCTCTCGGCGCAATGGTTGCGCTCACCACCACGGGTCGTCGACGCGCCACCTCGCCGGCCTGATCTTGGCCGACACAGAGCGCGGTTGATTCAGGTGGTGGTTGATGTGGTTGATGGTCTAGCGATGTGTGACCGACTCAGTCGTCGCTGGACGCACCCCAACGCATCTGACCGAAGCGGTAGCCAACCGATCGCACCGTCTGGATCATGTCGGCGTACTCCTCGCCGAGCTTCGCGCGCAGGCGACGCACATGCACATCAACTGTGCGCGCACCACCGTAGTACTCGTACCCCCACACACGGCTCAACAGCATTTCGCGACTGAACACCTTGCCGGGGTTCTGAGCGAGGAACTTCAAGAGTTCGTACTCCATGAAGGTGAGATCCAACGGTCGCCCGGCGATAGCTGCCTGATAGGTCTCGAGATTCAACGACAGCTCCTGGTACTCCACCAGATCAGCCCGCGCCGGCCCCACCGGGGTGGCGGCCAGCAGGTGACGCATCCGCGCGTCGAACTCCGACGGGTGAAACGGCGTGATGCAGAAATCGTCGAAGAGATCATCGCGCAGGTCCAGTTCGTCGAGGCGTGCGCCTCCGATGAGCACCAGGGTGCGCACCGGATCGGTATCGGAACGCCGCAGGCCCCGGCAGAACGCCCACGCAGCCTCGGTGTCGTCGCCGACGATGACCACAGCTGCACCCCATCCGGTGGACGGTTCGGCGGCGGAGGCATCGGGAAGGCCCGGCACCGGCCGCCATTCGTAGCCGGCCATATCGAGTGCGCGAGCTACATCGGCAGGCATGTCGGCAGCGAACACCACCACAGCGCCCTCGCCACAACGGCCTCGGATCGGATGCGCACTCATCAGGGTTGCCTCGATGTCACCGTCACAACGACCCGAGGTAGCGGTCGATCTCGAATTGGGAGACGTGGGTCTTGTAGTCGCGCCACTCGCGGCGCTTATTGCGCAAGAACCACTCGAAGATGTGATCGCCGAGAGCCTCGCGCACAAGGTCAGACTGTTCCATCACCCGCAGCGAATCGGCGAGCGACTGCGGCAATTGCCCCACTCCCAGATCCGACAGCCGGATGTCGTCCAGTTCGAACAGGTTCGCGTCGGCTTCAGCGGGCAGTTCATAGCCCTGCTCCACCCCGCGCATACCGGCAGCCAACATCAGCGAGAACGCGAGATACGGGTTACACCCTGGATCAGGCGAGCGGTACTCCACCCGGGTGGCCACCGGGTTACCCCGCTTGGGAATTGGCACCCGAATCAACCCGGAACGGTTATTGCGCGCCCAACTGACATGTACCGGTGCTTCGAAACCGGGCACCAATCGCTTGTAACTGTTCACCGTGGGATTCGTGATGGCGGTGATTTCTGCGGCGTGCACCAACAAGCCGGCCATGAAACTCTTGGCAAGAGCCGACAGGTTGTACGGGTCGTCGGGGTCGTAGAAGGCATTCTCGTCGCCACGGAACAACGACAGGTGTGTGTGCATGCCCGAGCCCTGCACGCCTTCGAGCGGCTTGGGCATGAAGGTGGCGTACAGGCCCTGGCTGGCCGCCACTTCGCGCACCACCAGGCGGAACGTCATCACCGAGTCGGCCATCGTCAAGGCGTCGGTGTGGCGCAGGTCGATTTCTTGCTGGCTGGGCGAGTCCTCGTGGAACGAGTATTCGACGGGGATGCCGAGCTGTTCGAGGGTGCGGATGGTGCGTTTGCGCAGGTCGCCGGTGGCGTCACGCGTCGTCAAGTCGAAATAGCCACCCGAATCCAGCGGCACCGGCCGCTCTCCTGGTCGCGGTGGTTCAAAGTAGAAGAACTCGATGTCGGGTGCGATGTAGAAGGTGAGCCCTTGGGCGTGCGCGGCTTGCACATGTCGGCGCAGCACCTGCCGCGGATCACCCGCAAAGGGTTGGCCGTCGAGGTCGTGAATATCGCAGAACACACGGGCTTCGGCACCGCTACCGGGGTCGCCCCACGGCAAGATCTCAAAGGTGTGCGGGTCGGGCACGGCCAACACGTCGGCCTCTTGCACCCGGGAGAACCCATCGATGGATGACCCATCGAAGGTCATGCCATCGGACAGGGCGTTCTCCAGCTCGGCAGGGCTGATCGCGAAACTCTTCAGATTGCCGAGCACATCGGTGAACCACAGACGCACGAGGCGCACGCCGCGTTCGGTCACCGTCTTCAGCACGTAGTCGCGGTGCTGGTCGAGCATGGGATGCTCCTTCACGCCGACAGTGTGTCGGCACTCGTAGGTAAATCGCACCCTGACATGGTGTGGCGATGTCGAACGGGGGCCCCGCGAGGGGCCCCCGTGTCGCCGACGTGATGTCAGGGGGATCAGGTACTGATGGCCGGAGGCCTCAGCTCTTCTTGCCCTTGGTGGCTGCGCCACACACGATGTCGGTGATCATCCGCGACACCGTGTACGGATCGCAATTGGCGTTCGGACGGCGATCTTCGGCGTAGCCCTTGCCGTCCTTCTCCACCCGCCATGGGATACGAATCGATGCGCCGCGGTCGGACACGCCGTAGCTGAACTTGTTCCACGGGGCGGTCTCGTGCTGGCCGGTGAGGCGGTCTTCGATGCCCACGCCGTAGTTCTGCACCAACGCCATGTAGTTCTTGCCGATGGCGTCACAGGCCGAGATGATCGCCTTGTAGCTGTCACGCATGGCCACCGACGAGAAGTTCGTGTGGCAGCCAGCGCCGTTCCAGTCGCCCTTCATCGGCTTGGCATCGAAGGAGATGACCACGTTGTAGTCCTCGGCGATGCGCTGCAGCAGCCAACGCGCCACATTCAACTGGTCGCCGACGGCGGTGGGGCCGAGTGGTCCGATCTGGAATTCCCACTGGCCGGGCATGACCTCGGCGTTGGTGCCCGAGATCGACAGGCCGGCGTCGATACATGCCTGGGTGTGCTCTTCCACGATGTCGCGGCCAGCGATACGGCTGGCGCCAACGCCGCAGTAATACGGGCCCTGCGGAGCCGGCATGCCGCCACCCTCGGGGAAGCCGAGCGGGGTGCCATCGGTGCGCAGCATCGTGTATTCCTGCTCGAGACCGAACAGCATCTCGGCATCGGCGTACTTCTTCTCCACCTTCGCGCAGGCCGCACGCGTGTTGGTCGGGTGGGGGCGCATGTTGGATGCAACCAACACCTCGCACATCACCAAGATGTTCGGGCCGCCGCGCAGCGGGTCAGGACAGGTGAACACCGGCCGCAACACGCAGTCGGACTTGTCGCCGGTGGCCTGGTTGGTGCTGGAGCCGTCGAAACCCCAAATGGGGGGAGTGGACACGTCGTCCGCGAGGATCTTGGTCTTGCTCCGCAGCATGGGAGTGGGTTCAGTTCCGTCGATCCAGATGTATTCAGCTTGGTACGCCACGGAGATTCCTTCCGGTCGTTGTTGTAGGGGCGACCCGAAGGCTGTCAGCGAGCCGTTTCCTTCCCGTATCTCAATTGTGAACGCTGTGTGAACGGGCGCAAGCCGACATCAGCGCGGGTGAGTGCGCCCGCGATGTGACACACCGCGTCGCAGATGACACCATGACCACATGTCAGTCGTGAAGATCAACGCCATCGAGGTACCCGACGGTGCCGGTCCCGAACTCGAAGCGCGGTTCGCTGCCCGCGCCGGAGCAGTAGAGAACGAACCCGGGTTCGAAGAGTTCATGTTGTTGCGCCCCACCGCCGGCGACACCCGTTACTTCGTCGTCACCCGCTGGGAATCAGAAGAAGCGTTTCAGGCATGGCGCACCGGGCAGGCCTTTGCCCATCAGCACCGCGACACCCACACCGACGGTGGGCACGGCGAGGCCAAGCCCACACAGCCCGTGTCCACCGGCGCATCATTGCTCGAGTTCGACGTCGTGTCGCTCTCGTTTCCGAGCAGCGACGAATAGCGCGACGCCGCGACGCCATGACTCATCGGCGATGCCTGCCGACACCGCGCCGTAGACTCCCAACACCGTGACACTCATCGTCCAGAAGTACGGCGGGACCTCGGTCGCCGATCCCGACCGGATGCGCGCCGTCGCCGACCACATCGCGTTCACCCGTTCCCATGGGTCCGACGTGGTGGCGGTGGTGTCGGCCATGGGCAAGAGCACCGACAACCTCATCAAGTTGGCGAACGAGGTGTCGTCGGTGCATCCGGGCCGCGAAATGGACATGTTGCTCACCACCGGTGAACGCGTGTCGATGTCGCTGCTGTGCATGGCACTCGCCGACCGTGGTGTGCCCGCAATGAGTTTCACCGGCAGCCAGGTGGGCATCATCACCGACACCTCACATGGCAAGGCCAAGATTCTTGAAGTGCGTGGCGACCGGTTGCGTGAGGCTCTCGCCGAAGGTCGGGTCTGCGTGGTGGCCGGTTTCCAAGGGGTGTCAACCGCAAAGGAGATCACTACGTTGGGTCGTGGCGGGTCCGACACCACCGCAGTGGCCATCGCGGCCGCACTCGATGCGGATGCCTGCGAGATCTACACCGATGTCACCGGAGTGTTCTCTGCCGATCCGCGCATCGTGCCACTGGCCCGCAAACTGGCCCACATCTCGTTCGACGAGATGCTGGAGATGGCCGGTGCCGGGTCGAAAGTGCTGGCCCTGCGCTCGGTCGAGTTCGCCCGCAATCACAATGTCCCGCTCCACGTGCGGTCCAGTTTCACCTGGCAGCCCGGCACGTGGGTCACCTCCGAGGAGCGTCCCATGGAAGATCCGATCATCTCCGGTGTCGTCACCGATGCGAGTGAAGCCAAGGTCACCGTTCTCGGTGTGCCCGACCGCCCCGGCATCTCCGCGGCCCTGTTCGAACCGTTGGCCAGCGCCAACGTGAACGTTGACATGATCGTGCAGAACACCTCCACTGAGGGCACCACCGATATCTCGTTCACCGTGCCGATGGCCGATATGACCATCGCCGAAGGCATCGTGGCCGACGTGGCCCAGCAGATGGGTGCCGCCGGTGTCAGCCGCGACGATGCGATCGCCAAGGTGTCGTTGGTGGGTGCGGGCATGAAGAGCTCACCGGGCGTGGCCGCCAACATGTTCCGGGTTCTGGCCGATGAAGGTGTGAACATCGAGATGATCTCGACATCGACGATTCGCATCTCGGTGGTGATAGCCGCCGACGATCTGGAACGCGCCGCTCGGGTGTTGCACACCGCATTTGATCTCGACTCCGCCGAGGCCTATTCAGCACCGCTGCCCGAACGGCGCTGAGGGGCACATTCGTCGTTCGTCGGCGATACCGACACTCACCTGACGGTTCTGGCAGAATCACCCGATCATGCGCCGGCGTTCCCAACTCATCCCCTGGAAAGTCGCTGGCCGGGTCACCGAGGGGTACTCCAGCGGTGATGACGTGGTGCGTTCCACCGGGTGGGTGTTCAACAACGCAGTCGGTGATGACCTGACTCTTGCCGAGTTCGTGGCGTCAGGCGACGACGAAGTGCCGGCCTATCTCGAAGCGTTCGGTCTGCGCGGCGAGAACAACGCAACCGAAACGATGTTGGAGATCGGTGCCGGCATCGGCCGGATGACCGCCGCATTCACCCGCGAATACGGCACCGTGATCGCAGCTGACCTCGACATCGGTTTTCTTGAACGATGCCGCGAGACAGTTGCTGCCCACGGCAATGTGGACCGGCTGCAGACCCTCGAAGTTGCCGATGGCCGCAGCCTCGCGATCGGTGACGACAGTGTCGATATGGCCTTCAGCTACATCACGTTGCAGCACTGTGTGCGTAGTGATGCGATGCATCTCATCACCGAGGCGATTCGTGTGGTGCGCCCTGGCGGCACGGTGGTGTTGAACCTGCGTGCACCGTCGCGCCTCGACCCGTTGCTGTTGCCGGTCGGGGCGGTGATCCGTGCGGGTTTCCGCTTGCCACGGGTGGGTGAATGGCTGTCGCAACAACGGTGGCTCACCCGGCTTGGCTGGCAGGTCAGCCGGTTGTCGCCTGCCGATGTCCTGGCCGCGGTAGAAGCCACCATCGGCGATGCACAGGTGTGGACCCGACCGGGTGCGGCAATCACCTTGGGCGATGCCACCGGGCGTCAATTCGACGGCATCAATCCCTCGCATTGGTGGCTTGTCGCCACTGTGGTGGGCTGACTGGCGCATCGCGCTGAGGCGCGACCCATCTCGGCGCACCGTTAGCCTGCGGGCATGCGCGTGGGAATTGTGGGTGCTACCGGCCAGGTGGGTGGTGTGATGCGGTCGCTGCTGATCGAACGGGGATTCCCCATCGATGCGATGCGCATGTTTGCCTCAGCTCGGTCCGCTGGCTCGACGATCGAGTGGAACGGCAACGACATCATCGTGGAAGACGCCGCCGTGGCCGACCCGGCTGGGCTCGATATCGCACTGTTCTCCGCTGGTGCCTCGTCGTCTCGTGAATTGGCACCACGTTTTTCGGCGGCCGGGGTGACGGTGATCGACAACTCGTCCGCGTTCCGTATGGACCCCGAGGTGCCTCTCGTGGTGAGCGAGGTGAACCCAGACGCTGCCCGCTCGGCACCCAAGGGCATCATCGCTAATCCGAACTGCACCACCATGGCGGCAATGCCGGTGCTGAAGCCGTTGCATGACGCAGCTGGTCTCACGCGGTTGATCGCGGCGACGTACCAAGCCGTGTCGGGCGGTGGGCTGGCCGGTGTGGCCGAACTCGACGAGCAGGCGCGTGCCGTGGCGGCCGATGCCGCGGCGCTGACCTACGACGGTCGATCGGTCGATTTCCCACCCGCGAACAAGTTCGCTCGCACCATTGCCTACAACGTGTTGGCGCTCGCTGGTTCTCTGGTTGACGACGGCAGCGGCGAAACCGACGAAGAGCAGAAGCTGCGCAACGAGAGCCGCAAGATTCTCGACATCCCCGATCTTGCGGTGTCAGGCACGTGCGTGCGGGTGCCGGTGTTTACCGGCCACTCGTTGTCGATCAATGCCGAGTTCGCTCGTCCGATCGACGTGGCCACAGCGACCGAGTTGTTGTCGTCGGCTCCGGGTGTGGAACTGGTTGATGTGCCGACCCCGCTCGATGCGGCCGGTCGTGACCCCAGTTATGTCGGTCGTATCCGCCAGGACCCGGGTGTGCCCGATGGTCGTGGTCTGGCGTTGTTCGTGTCGAACGACAATCTGCGTAAGGGTGCAGCGCTCAACGCTGTGCAGATCGCTGAATTGTTCCTCTGAGCGACCTGCTCAGCAGGCGCACGGCAGGGCCGCACATTTGGGGCAGCCGTCGCGGTATCGGTTGACCACATCGGTGAGGTCGACACCGACCTGGTTGGCGAGTGTGGCCAGCCAGGCGAGAACGTCGCTGAACTCGTGAGCGATCTGATCCGGTGTGCCTTTACGCACCGCTTGGGCGAGTTCGCCGATCTCTTCGCACAGCCACGCCACAGTGGGCGCCACCCCTCGGTCGCGGTCTCGGTCACCGTAGGTGTCATCGATCACCTGTTGGAGTTCGCGCAGATCCACGCCCCGACCGTACCCCTGCCCATGTTGCTCGGTGACGCATCGCCCCGACAGTGCGAAATTCGGCGGCACGCCGACGAGTCATCTGCGTAGCGTCGCGCGCCCATGGGGCAGATCATCATCACGAGCACCGTCGCATCACCGATGTGCGACGCGGCCAGAGTCGCGCAGCCGTGACGACGACGCTGGCGATGTCGTGCGTGCTCGCTGCATGCGGCGTGGAACCCCGTGTCGATGAGGTGCGGGTCAGCATCACCGCGCCGACCCTTGACGGGCATCGGCAACTCGGCGTCTCAGCCGCGACACCACCGCATCACGCCGATCCTGACAATGTCGTCGTCACTACGCCACGCGATCCACAGCCCCCAGAGGCGAGTGACGCTGTCACGATCGCCGCAGCCGAACCGGCGGTGAGTGCTCAATCTGGTGACGCCGTTGTGGTGGTCTCGAGTGGTGCGCCGCTGGTATCGCGACCCGAGGACCCTACGGACGTTCGCTCGCCGGCCGGGTCCGCGAGTTCCGACGACCCAGCAGCGACCGTCGGTGCGGGGTCCGCGATGGCCGATGCTGCGGGTCGAGCTGGATGACTGCGCGTGGCAGGGCGCATCGACCTCAGCGCCGTGACGGTCGCGGGCCAAGGCCGGCACGGGTGTAGATCTCATCGATCACCTGCATGGTCTTGACGCTGTCGTCGCCGTGCGTGATCGGGTCGGCCCCCTCGAGAACGGCGGCACGGAAACGCACCAGCTGATGCAGATATGTGGCCGACGGGTCAACGTCCTCGCTGCGCTCACCATCAGCGGTCGACACGCTGAGCGCTCCACCGAACTGGGGTGCAAGCGGATTGCGTACCGTCATCGTGCCGGCCGAGCCATGCACCACCAGCCGTGAGTCACCCTCGGCATCGGGGCCAATCATCGACGATTCCACACGGGCGGTGCGCCCACCTGGCCAGGCCAAGTCGGCGGTGATCCGCCCATCGATTCCCGGTATCGACTCGGTGGCCTCGGCGCGCGTCACGGCGGGTTCAGGTCCGAACAGCCAGCGCACCCACTGCACGGGGTAACAGCCGAGGTCCATCAGCGACCCCCCGCCGATCGAATGATCCCAGCGAATATCTGTGCGTGGGATGTGGCCCTCAGGCAGCACGAAACGCGCCTCGGCATGGTGCACATCACCGAGTTCGCCGCTGTCGATGATGCGGCGCATCTGTGCGACCAGTGGATGATGTCGCCAGTGAAAGGCCTCCATCAGCACACGGTTGGCATCGCGTGCAGCCTCCACCATCTCGGCGGCCTCAATGGCATTGGACGCAATCGGCTTCTCGCACAGCACGTGGCGGCCCGCGGCTAGTGCGGCCAGGGTGTGCTCGTGGTGATAGCCGGCAGGGGTGGCGATGTAGACCGCGTCCACATCGGGGTGGGTCCACACATCGTCGTAGGCGTCGACCACGGTTGGCACTCCCCAGCGTGTTGCAGCATCCTCGGCGCGGGCACGATCGCGGGCGCCGAGCACGTTCACCGCCACATCGGCGAGGCGGTCATCCCCGGTTGCGAGAGGTTCGATGATGGCTGGTGGGGTGATGCGCGCGGCCGAGACCAGGCCAAGTCGCAGTCGCGTGGTCATGGCCGCACGCTAGATCACCGGGCGTGATCGCCACACGTGAGCACCGCTCTCGGTCATCGCGGTGCGCGAGCCTCGGTGCGGCGGAGGCAGGAGTGGCCAATGGCTCCGTGGTTGCGACTGCAGTGATGCGTGAATGTGATGAGTGATGGTCACGCCTCGCGGTTGAGTGCGGGGCGGGGTTGCCATCGCACGGGGTGCGGGCAGATCGCGGGTGTGGGTGCGACACCGGTTGTTGGCGTGGTGGCCGCCCCAGCGTCCACGAGGCGCGTCGTAGTGTGGGGCGATGCCCAGTCCACATCTGCTGCCTGATGCGCCACGCCCACGTTCGGACATGAACGATGAACAGCGTCTGTTGTTCGACGCTGCGGTGGCGGTGCAAGCCCATGCTCATGTGCCCTATTCCGAGTACCACGTGGGGTGCGCGCTGATCACCGATGACGGCTCGGTGTTCGCCGGAGCCAATATTGAAAATGCGGCGTATCCGCAGGGGTGGTGTGCCGAAGCCAGTGCGATCGCCGCGATGGCCTCGGCGGGCCACCGCCGAATTCGCACCCTGTTGACCATCGGACCTGGTCGCGAATTAGCGACCTGCTGCGGCGGCTGCCGTCAGAAGATTCGTGAGTTTGCCGATGCCGACACTCGCGTGATCTCCACCTGTGCCGATGGATTGATGGCGATCTACACCATGGACGAGTTACTGCCCGATTCATTCGGGCCTGAGAATCTCGACGTGGTCGCCGACGAATGACCCCCGCGTCAGGGTCATGAGAAAACCTAAGTCATTATGACTCAAGTTTTCTGATATGGGTGTTGGTGTTCGCGGTGGACACCCGTACACTTCGCTCCACAACCCCCACCGAGCGCTCGTCGAGCGCCATCTACAAGGAGCGAATCCACATGCCCAAGGCAGTCGGTATCGATCTCGGCACCACCAACTCCGTCGTCTCAGTTCTCGAGGCCGGCGAGCCGGTGGTCATTCCCAACTCTGAGGGAGCGCGCACCACACCGTCGGTGGTCGCATTCTCCAAGGCCGGCGAAGTGCTCGTCGGCGAGGTGGCCAAGCGCCAGGCCATCACCAACCCCGACCGCACGTTCCGTTCTGTGAAGCGTCACATGGGCGAGAACTGGAAGAGCGACGATGTCGACGGCAAGCAGTACACGCCGCAGGAGATTTCGGCTCGCACGCTGATGAAGTTGAAGCGCGACGCCGAGGCCTATCTGGGCGACACCGTTACTCAGGCCGTCATCACGGTGCCGGCGTATTTCGATGATGCTCAGCGCACCGCCACCAAAGAGGCGGGCACTATCGCCGGTCTTGAGGTGCTCCGCATCATCAACGAGCCCACCGCCGCCGCGCTGGCCTATGGCCTCGACAAGGGCGCCGAAGATGAGACCGTGCTGGTGTTCGACCTCGGTGGTGGCACCTTCGACGTGTCGGTGCTCGAAATCGGCGACGGCGTGTTCGAAGTGAAGTCCACCCACGGCGACACCACCCTCGGTGGCGACGACTGGGACCAGCGCGTCATCGACTGGCTGGTCACCCAGTTCAAGAATGCTCAAGGTGTCGACCTGTCGAGCGACCGTATGGCCATGCAGCGCCTGAAAGAAGCCGCCGAGAAAGCCAAGATCGAACTCAGCCAGGTGCAGTCCACCCAGATCAACCTGCCGTTCATCACCGCCAACGCCGACGGCCCGCTGCACCTCGACGAGACCCTCAGCCGGTCGAAGTTCCAAGAGATGACCGCCGACCTCATCGAGCGTTGCCGGATCCCCTTCGAGCAAGCCCTCTCCGATGCCGGTCTGTCCAAGGGCGACCTGCACCACGTGATCCTGGTGGGTGGCTCCACCCGTATGCCGGCCGTGACCGACCTCGTGGTCGGCCTCACCGGCAAAGAGCCCAACAAGACGGTGAACCCCGATGAGGTTGTGGCCGTCGGCGCTGCGGTGCAGGCCGGTGTGTTGCGCGGCGACGTGAAAGACGTGCTGCTGCTCGACGTCACCCCACTCAGCCTGGGCATCGAGACCAAGGGCGGCGTGATGACCAAGCTCATCGAGCGCAACACCACCATCCCCACGAAGAAGACCGAGGTGTTCACCACCGCCGACGACAACCAGCCGTCGGTGGAGATTCACGTGCTCCAGGGCGAGCGCGAGATGGCGGGCTACAACAAGACGCTCGGCAAGTTCCAGCTTGTCGATCTGCCGCCGGCACCGCGCGGTATCCCGCAGATCGAAGTCACCTTCGACATCGACGCCAACGGCATCGTGAACGTGTCCGCGAAGGATCGCGCCACCAACAAAGAGCAGTCGATCACCATCTCTGGCCAGTCCACCCTCGACAAGGACACCATCGACCAGATGGTGCGCGACGCCGAGTCGCACGCTGAAGAAGATCGCAAGCGCCGCGAGGAAGCCGAGATCCGCAACAACGCCGACTCGCTCGTGTATCAGACCGAGAAGGTGCTGCGTGAGCAGGGCGAGAGCGTGTCCGCCGAGGAACGTGCAGCGGTCGAAGAGCCCTTGGCCACGCTGAAGACCGCGGTCGCGGGCGACGACATCGAGGCGATCAAGGCGGCGACCGAGGCGCTGATGAGTGCTTCCCAGGCCTTCAGCCAGAAGCTCTACGAAGCGGCTGCGCGCGACGGTGACGCTGCCGGCACCTCGGCGTCTGGCGCCGCTGGTGCCGACGACGGCGACATCGTCGATGCCGAGATCGTCGACGAGGACTGAGCCCATGGCCGACGCACACGACGACGATGTGATGAACCCCGACGTCGAGCGGGAGTCGGAAACCGAGGACTTCACCACCGAGACCACCCGTCCCGCTGCGGCTGCCGCGGCGGACATGGGTGACCTCGGGCCCGGCGATGCCGTCGATGTGTCCGATGTGGATATCGACGGCGACGATGCCATCGGCACCGCCGATGGCGCATCCGCTGTTGAGCACGACGTCGAGGAACTCGTTGCCGAAGTCGAGCGTTTCAAGGACATGGCGATGCGGGTCCAAGCCGATTTCGAGAACTTTCGCAAGCGGGCAGCCCAGCAGACCGCCGAAGAAGTCGATCGGGCCACCGGCCGCATGGCTGAGGCGTTCTTGCCGATCATCGACGCAGCCGAGGCGGCCTATGTGGGCAGCCCCGACGAGGTCGGCCCGTTACTGAACGCGCTGCTCGTCGAGTTGAAGAAACTCGGTCTCGAATCCCTCGACATTGCAGGGTCGGTCTTCGACCCGACCACCGCTGAAGCCGTTGCCCACGAACCCGGCGACGGTGGAGAGGTAGTTGTGGCCGAGGTCCTGCGTAGTGGCTACCTCTGGAAGGGCCGCACGTTGCGTCCGGCGATGGTGCGCACCCGCGACTGATCGATGACGGCCACGGTGCCATCGTCGATACCCACGCGCATGGCATTCATCACGAGTGGGGCCGGCGATAACGACCAGAATCGATATGAACCGAGGCGAAGGAGGTGACCGACGATGACAGCACAGCGTGAGTGGTTCGACACCGACTACTACAAGGTGCTGGGTGTGTCGTCGGATGCCTCGGCCAAAGACATCACGAAGGCCTATCGCAAACTCGCGCGCGAGTTTCACCCCGATAAGAACCCCGGTAATGCCGAGGCCGAGGCACGGTTCAAAGAGGTGTCATCGGCCTACGACGTGCTCGGTGACGAGGCCAAGCGCGCCGAATACGACGAGGTGCGCCGACTCGGCCCCGGGGGCGCCGGCTTCAGTTTTGATCCCGGCGACATGTCGGGCTTCGCCGACCTATTCGGCCAGATGTTCTCACCCGGTGGCCGTTCCCGCTCAGGGGGCGGTGTGGGCCCGCGACGCGGTGCAGACCAGCAGGCCCGTCTCACCTTGACCTTCGCCGATGCCGTGCATGGCGTCACCACCACCATCAGTGTGCGCGGGGAGGGCCCCTGCACCGCGTGTTCGGGCACCGGAGCAGCGCCGGGCACCAGCCCCCGTACCTGCGGGACATGCGGCGGTCGCGGTCAGGTCGAAGACAACCAGGGTCCGTTCTCGTTCGCGTCGCCGTGCCGGTCGTGCGGCGGCCGTGGCCGTCTGATCGACACCCCATGTGGCACCTGCCATGGTGCGGGTGTGGCGGCACACCAACGCGATGTGCAGGTGCGTATTCCCTCGGGCGTTGCCGACGGCCAGACCATTCGTCTGAAGGGCCGCGGGGCCCCGGGACGCAATGGCGGCCCTGCAGGCGATCTGTTGGTGGACGTGAACGTGTTACCGCACGAGCGGTTCTCGCGCTCGGGTGACAACTTGTTGGTCAGCGTGCCGGTCACTTACCCCGAGGCGGTGCTCGGCGGAGAGATCGAAGTACCCACGCTGGAAGGGGGCACGGTGCGGTTGCGATTGCGCCCCGGAACCCAGAGTGGGTCGCGACATCGTGTGAGCGGGCGCGGCGTCAGTGTGCGCCGACGCGGCACCACCGCCACTGGTGACTTGATCGTGCAGGTGCAGGTGCAGGTGCCGTCCAATCCAACACCCGCCGAGCGTGCGGCGATCGAGGCCTTGGCGGCAGCGACTACGGTGAACCCACGAACGGGAGGTGCGATGCACCAACCCACCACACCACCAACCGAGACAACCGACAAGACTCCTCACACTGATGCCGACGATGTGGCATCTGATGAGGGGTCGCCCACCGACTGATCACCCGATGCCATCACAGGACAGCCGATGAACGCCCGAAGCCCACATCAGGCCGTGTACGTCATCTCGGTCGCTGCGGAACTCGCCGGCATGCATCCCCAGACCCTGCGGATCTACGAACGCCGCGGTTTGGTGAATCCGGCACGCACCCAAGGTGGCAACCGCCGGTACAGCGACCACGACATTGCCCTGCTGCGTCGCATCGCCGAACTCGCCGACGAGGGAATGAACCTCGAAGGAATTCGTCGGGTGATGGAACTCGAAGCCGAGGTGGCCGATCTGCGTTCGCGTCTGGCCGTGGAGCAGCGACGTGCTGATCAGGCCGAGACCGAAGCCGAGCGGCGCCAGCGCCGCGACCTTGTGCCGTTGCGCCAGACGGTGGCCATCTTCGGCGAGCGTCCACGGTTTCCCGGTCGCTGACGCCCGTGCGTCGGCGCGTCGCGCATGACATGACGCTGTCGACACGATGCCGATGGTCGGTGTCGTTGACGTCACCGATGTCGGTGACGTGACCGGTGTTGTCTACGACGGATCGTGACGTCGGATCGACACCTGATGGCCCTTTGAGGTGCGACACGCACCCGTGTTCACGTCGAATCGCCACCCGTGCAGGGTGCACACCAGATCGTCACCATCGATTTCACCAAAGATCGACAGGTCGGCGTCGCGGTGTGGGCAGCGGCGCTGCACCGTGTACGGGCCGATCACGATCTCTTCGCCGTCACTGTCGGCGCCTGCGGCGCGGCGACGTGCTTCGGCCTCGGTGCGGGCCATCCGCTCGATCGACAGGCTCTTCAAGAAGTTGTAGACGAACTCGTTGTATGGCCCTGCCCGCCACGCGCGGAAGCGGCACGACAACAGCAGCGAGTTCGACCAGTCCACCGCCCGATCAGCCACCACGCACTCCAGGAGATCGCGGGGAATATCGAAACGGAACGCCGGTGTGAGGTCGGCTGTGGCTGGGTCATCGGCGTCGAACACGCGAGCCGACATGGGGTCGACGATGATCGTGACATCTGCTCGTTCGTCGGCGCCGTGGCCCACCATGGCACGCAGCGCGATGGGTGCCCCGATACCGGCACACACCGTGGGCGCGCGCCGCATCAGTGGTTCCCACCAGTCGGCCAGGGTGGCGACCAGATCGGTGCCCGGCCGTGGCCATGCCGCGCGTTCGGCCACCAGCCAGTCCTCCCAGTCGGCCCGGTACTGCGCTAGATAGGTGGACTTGTCGGTGAAGATCGCATCGATGTCGTCGCTGGACATCGGGTGGGTCACGGTTGCCGGCGTGCCGGGAGAGGCCACCTCGATACAGGTGCCGGGCACTGCGATGATGCCGTTGCGCCCATCGGCGGCGAGACGTTCGTGGAACCAGCGCTGGTCTGGGAAGATGCTGGACTCGTCGCCGGTGACCATGTTGAGATGTGCGAGATCATCATCGAGGAACACCGGTGGCCCCGCGCTCGGCACCACCGCCGATGCGTCGATGGCCTCGACGTAGCGCATCGCGCGTGATCCTTGGCTGTCGACCTTGGCCGCGCATTGGCGTTGCATCTCATCGGGGTCGAGGTCGTACACCATGGGGTACCAGATCGCACCGGAGTACTGCAGCCAGTGCAGATCCACCGGCCCGTGACCGGCAAGCGCACCGAGGTCGGTGGTGCGACAGTCGTTCTGATTCACCAGTCGGCCGGTGGCATCGGCGATCACGATGGCCGAGTCGCCACCGGGCCCATCAGTGATGGAGGTCTCCACGTGGATGGCTATTCGTACGCCGTCGAGGACCTCACACTCGACCCCATCGCGGGTGTGGATGAACTCGGTGAACCCCAGTTCGGCCATCGTGCGACGCTGTTCATCGGTGGGGTAGTCGGGCAGCAGCACGCCGATATCGCGTCGCAGGTGCCGGCGTAGCCAGGGTGCGTCGTGATGGTCACCGTGCAGGTGCGAGACGTAGAGCAGGTCAGCTGATTCGATGCGTGCGATCAGATCGTCATCGAGTTGGTCGTTGCGTGGGAACGGGAACCACGAACCGAAGAAGGCCGGGTGGAACCACGGGTCGCACAGAATCGAACCCCCGGTGGTCTCCACCAAGATGCCGGCATGGCCGATGGAGGTGGCGCGCACGACGAGGAATCAGGCCACGGGTGGATCGGTGGACTGCTGGCCACCACGCGACACATGTTCGGTCCAGCGGGTGCCATCCCAGTACCGCAGTTCGAAACGACTCGATGGGTCGGGGTACCAACCAGCAGGCACAGCATCAGCAGGCGCGGGTGCAGGCGCGGATGCTGGTGCCGGTGCAGCAGCGGCCATGGGCTCGGCTGCGGGTGCAGGCGCGGGTGCTGGCGCCGGAGCATCCACCACCGGTGTTGCGGCGGCCGTTGCGGCAACGGCAGCAGTTGCGGCCGTGGCAGTGGTGGCGGTGTCAGATGATGCACCGGTGGCGGGCCGCGACAGGTAGGCCACGATCACGGTGCCCGCGGGAACAATCTGCACGACCGACCATCCGTCGGCAGCGTGGGCGTTGAGTGCGTCGCTGAGGGTCGCCGCTTCGTACGACGAGACGCTGACAGATGTGAACTCGAGCATGCCTGAACCCTACTGGTCGGCGACGGTGTCCTCATGTCGTGACGGATGTCGTGCTGGATGTTGTGATGGCATCACCCCGACCCGGGCGGCAAGACTTGTGGCGTGACCCACGACGTGCCGCCAACATCGATGCCCTGTAGGTGGAATGTGATCCTGGGTGCGACCCATCACGGGTGCGGGGCGTGGGCATGATCGCATTCAATACGTACCGGCTCACCGAGGTGCTGCAGACCGTCACGGCATTGCTGGCCATCGTGGCTCTGGGCGTGGCGTTGATGACGCTCGCGGCGATGGTGGTGCCCGCCGCTGCAGCATGGCGATCGATCATCATCGAGTGGCGGAGCACCATCACGCTGGGTATTGCGGCGGTGAGCACAGCCGGTTCGTTGTACTTCTCGGAGGTCGCGAACTACGTGCCGTGCACCCTCTGCTGGTATCAGCGCATCGCGATGTACCCGATCGTGGTCGTGGCGGCGGTGGCGCTATGGCGCAACATCGAATCGCGGGTGACGGTCGCATGGCTGTCGAGCCTCGGTGCGGTGGTGGCGGGCTACCACACCATCATCGAATGGCAGCCAGACCTCGACGCCGGGGTGTGTTCGGCATCGGGGCCGGCGTGCACCGATGTGTGGTTCCGCAGCCTCGGCTTCGCAACGCTTGCCTCGATGGCGCTCATCGCGTTCGTCACGATGTTGGTCGTGAACCTGCTGCCCGATGGCGCCACGACCGATGACTGAGCCACCATCGGGAGGTGTCAGCCAGGTGCCAGTGGTGCACTGGCGGTGTCGATGAGTGCGGACCACACCTCATCATCGTCATAGCCGTGTGCCCACAGCGCCACCCCACCGAAGCCGAACTCGCGGGCCACATTCACTCGCGCGGCCACACCCTCGGCATCCACCCAGTGCACCCGACGGGTCTGCAGACAACTCACCGCATCAACACCGTCGTCACCGCCGACTGCGAGCGTGTACTCATACACCCACTCGGCGCTCAGTGGGTCGTAGGCAGCAACACCCCCGCGACGTTCAATCAGGTCATCGATCGTGGCTGCGTTCACCGAGGTACGCGCCGGCGCATCATCGGCGCAGGTGCCCGCCGTCGACACCACCCAGTTGTAGCCATAGGCCGGGATGCCGAGAACGATCCGATCGCGATAGGCCGGCGGCACCTCCGACATCACTCCGGTGGCGGCAGTACGCACCCAGTCGAGCGGCGCAATTGGCCCTGGCGCCGAGGTCGAATAGTCGTACGCCATGATGCGCACGTTGTCGACGATGCCCGCGATCGTGCCGTGCTCGTACACCCAGTAGCCCCGGTCGCCACCGGTGATGGCCGGGTCGTACACGGCTGGAATGCTGACGCTCAGTGTGCGGCCGTCGTCAGCGAGAGCGGCGTCGAGTTCGGTGAGAAACATCACCCAGTTCTCCGCTGTGGTCGGCCACGTCGACCGGTCATCAGCGAATGCGAACTGTTCGTAATCGATGTCGATCCCGTCCACGTCGTACGCGTCGGCAAAACGGATAATCGCATCGATGTGG
>Ga0181563_10002426_pt1 | contig 18055 bp, 31 predicted proteins | sample 011ome_25_FD_133759 | JGI IMG/M metagenome (GOLD analysis project Ga0181563, IMG submission 133759) | Coastal salt marsh microbial communities from the Groves Creek Marsh, Skidaway Island, Georgia - 011512CT metaG (megahit assembly) | ecosystem: Environmental > Aquatic > Marine > Intertidal...
ATCATCTACATCAAGAGCTTCAGCACCTGCTGCACCTGCGGCTGCTTGGAGTAATTTCTTTTTACTTGCCATGTTGGTTTATCCTAACGCTTGACCTGCCGTAAATCCGTACCAGTTCGTACCGCCATCTCTTGTGTAGAACACAAACACATCCTTTGCTGATGCAGTTGCTGTGAGGGTTGGAGCAGTTGCTGAAGGCCAATCTACAGATGTAGGCCAAGTAATTGCGTATCCTGAAGCACTTGCATCTTGTATTACTTCTAAGCTAAAACTGTAAGCAGTGCCACTTGCAGGAGGGTTACTAAAAGTAAACGTGGTGTTTTCTGTCAGTGTGTGGCTAAAGGCGTTGCCTGCTTCACAGTCCACCGTTGTAGCGTTGGAGCTTGATGTAACGGCTGCATACGTTTCATTATACGATTTAGCTTTTAGTTCTTCTGCTAAGTTTACATCACCGTTAGCATCAGAGGTAACAACCGCGCTTGCGTTTGACGTGCCTAGCGCGTTTGGCAGCGCAACCTCGTAAGTTGCGCTTGCGCTATGCGGTGGGCTTGCCAGTGTTACGCCGTGGCTGTTGTTTTCACAGTTTAAAACAATCTTACCTGAGTTGTCATTGCCACGAACAACAACTTTACCCGTTCCGTTAGGCGCAAGGTCTAAATCTGCATTACTTGAGGTAACAATGTCTTGCCCATTTGTATCAAGGTTAGCTGCAAGGCCAGTGCTTAGATTTAACGTCGTACCAACGATGGTTGTAAACGCGCCAGTGCTTGCTGAGTTTGCGCCAATGGCCGTGCCATCAATAGAGCCTGAGTTTATATCTATGCCCGTAACTGGCGTTGTGCCATCTAGTAGATCATCAATTGTGTCTAGGTTGGTGTTAATGTAACCACCCCAGGCGTCCTCATCTCCCCCAACAGTTGGTTTTTGCAGAGAATAAGTCGTTGTGTTAGTCGGCATAAATAAACTCCTCAGTTACGTTTTTGCCACGCACACTTTTCCATCAATGTAAGGGAAACAAGCGCCGTAGCTCGTTGAAGGCAGTATCGCATAGTTTGGCTGTAGCTCCAAAATTCTATGCGGCGCGTGACCAGGTGATTTCTGTCCATGTTTCGCTTGTGGCCGCTACTGGTGTCCATGTCTCTGGCGTGCCTGCGATTGGCTCCCACTTTTCTATGGCTGTAGTTGCTAATGTAAGTGCAATTGTTGAGGTTGAGCTGCCTAGCAAAACACGTTTAACGGAGGAAGTGATCCCCAAGGATAGGGCTAAGTTAACAGCCCCAACAACGTCAAACACACCGCTTGCACTTGTGGTTAAAGTTGATGCTATTGTTGCTTGTGCGTTGAACTGTGGGTTAACGCCAACCGTCATCGTAGACGAAATGGCAATGGTGGCCGTGCTTTGCTCTATACTGTCGTTTCGACCATAAATATTGGTGCCGTAGGTAGCTAACCCATAACCAGGTCTAAACCCATCGCTTGCGACGTATTCCTCTGCAACGCTTACCGTCGCGCTTTGTAATGTAATTGTTGCGCTTGCATCGTTTACTGTATCTGGGTCAACGACGCTTACAGATAAAGTAGACGCAATAGCTGCCGCGCCATCTCTTACAACTTGCGCAGAACAAGCGGCACTAAGCGCAGGCGTTACCGTTGCGGCGGCGTCAATCGCACCAGTAACACCATACAACCCACTGCCATAAAAGTCGGCACCATATGAGGCGCGATAAGCCACTAGTCTAAGGTTATATCAAGATCACCAGTTGGAATACGAAACACATCCCCGGCAGCAATGGCCTTACTTGCCGACAGCGCCGAATATGCAATTAAATCACCGCCACTACTGGCCGTGTACACGCCAATATGTGTAACCGTTCCAAAGCCAGAGCCTGTTGCTGTCGGAAACTCAACTGCCGCTGAATTTGTTGCCAAGTTGCCTGACACAGAAAACGCGACTGTTTGCCTTGCATACGCAGTGCCAGATGTACTTACCTCAGTTCCTGACGCATCCTCTGCCGGATCGCTTGTGAATAGCGCCAAATACCAAGCTGTCGGCCTAGTAACGCTTGTTGCAGTAAACACGTAGTTTAAAACGTGCGTCTCAAATGTATTAGAAAAACTCATGGTTAATACGCCTTTATTTTCATGCGACGGCCAGAACCGCCAAACTTAGTTGCCTCAGATTCGCTGTTAATATCAGCAAGTGTTTGCGCGTAAGTATTTCCCCAAACCGCAACACGCGCATCGTCTTTTAAGTAAGGGGCAGAGTGAACCAGTGCGCCATACAAATACACATCTGGGAAATACGTCAGAATATCATTGGTAGTGTTACTGTCGCTCAACGCGCTCACACGCTTATAATAATACAACTCTGTCGTGTACGTTGCGTCTGGCGTTGGATAAACCTCAATCTCACCGGCTGTAATTGCATAAAACTGTGGCTTGCCAGTTGCATCAGAGCTAGACTTACGACGCTTTAACATCTCAGCTTTGCTCAACAACTCGATCTGCGCCAAATCGCCAGACGTTATGTGAAATGTCAAAGCTTCTGCAAAATCTGCGGGTAGGGCGCTGAACTGCGTGTCAATCTGCGCTGTAGAACGGCCCTCCATACGCCAATGCCGAACCCGGCGGTTTATGTCTGCTTCTGCAAGAGAAATAAAATCTGGCGCAACGCTTGTTAAATCATCACGGTTAAGAAAGTCACCTATAGCTGTCTTTAGCTCTGCATATGTCGTTAATGCCATCTACGTCCTCACTGAATTTTTACCACGACAACCCCAAGCCTTGCGCCGCACCTTAACCTTTGGCGTGCGTTTCTGGCTTACCGTTCTTGCGCAATATGCCTTGCCTCGCTTTGTGCCAGGAGACGATACACGCCGACGTGTTTTGCCATCGCCATCCTTATACGTTGTGCCATCTGCAAATTTTTTGCTTGCAGGTATTTTTTTACGTTTGGTAGGCATCAGTTGTAAGGCCTTGAATTTGCTACCATTTCCATTGCTCTCTGTATTTCTTCCTCTGTTGCGTCTGGAAACCTACGGCGTAACTGAGCTTCAATCTCAGACATACCGGCAGGCGTTGCTAAAATATTTGCAGATTGCGTGTCCATGCTTGGCGGCATAGGTACCTCTGGCAAAACAGGAATAACTGGTGGAAAATCAGCAGACATTGTGTTGACGCTTGGATCAATTTGAGAGCTTGGCTGCGTAAACTGCATAGGGGCAGAGGGGGTGTTTAACATTGGGTTCATAACTGGCTGCATTGCAGAAGGGAAAAACTGCGCCATAACAAGCGCCTCTTTCTCTGCCTCAGTCAGCATCCTTGGTTCTGTGCCTCTTGCAAAATTTCTAGGGTCAGAAGTAACTCTGGGCGCAACCATTGGCGGCGCATTATTCTGCATAGGCATAGGTCTGCGCATAGGCTTCTTTGCAAAATATGCAGAACGTTTGCCCATGTCTCGACCAAGCACTGAGTTCGCCAAGTTGCCGATCATGCTTAACAAGCCGCCACCCTCAAAACGACCACCACGCGCCATAGCACCGCCGCCGTCAAACATATCACGCGCATTATAAAAGCCACGCGATCTTGCCAGTTCGTCAAATATGCTCATTTTTTCTTGGCCTTTTTCTTCTTGCCACGCGCAACAGCAAGATTAGACCAAGCATTAGGATATTTGACGCCGCGACGCTTAGACATTGCCTTTGCTCGCGCTTTTTGTTGAGGCGTAAGTTTAGCCATTACTTCTTCTTCATCTTCATTTTCTTGCCGGATTTTTTTGCTGCCTTTTTAGCCGCAGCCATACCCTTTTTGCTGTATGAGTACTTCTTACCGTTCACCATAGGCATCACAAAAACCTCCATATAAGTTACACCAACAACTTAACACAGAGAGCCTAGACGCCCAAAAATTCACGCAATACCAAGCAAATTTCGCTTTAACTCGCCGCGCCACGTCTTAAACGCACCAGACAATGCAGTTGCAGCATCACTCGCCATCGTCAAACAAAGCGCATCAGCCAAATCAGGTGAACCCAAGCCACGCTTGCGCATCTCATCCTTAGATTCAGCTTTCATTTTACCAGAAGATGTAAAGCTGTACCTTATCGCCGTTAATTCAGCAATAAGTTGGTCATCTTTGGGCAATTTGCAGCTACGATCTTCCAACCACGCCTTGCACTTAAACCAAAGCTCAGACCGCAAGTTCATATACGTATCGCCCATAGATGGGCTTTCTGCTACATTCACGCCACGCACCGGCAAACCCAATTCTTGCAAACGGTCAACAACGCCTGACCCCACGCCAATGCTATCAACCAATATCTCAGCAGGGCGCTTCGACGGTGCCAATGCCTCATATTCTGCCACAATCCTACCTGTGGTCTGCATCAAGTCTAACCCACGCCATGACCGTAGCTCAGTCACAATCGGCCCCTGACGCTTGCACAACGCCGTCGCATCAGAGCCAAACCGCGCAACGTCTAAGCCCCACACAACCGTTGCCTCATCGCTCACAACAACATCACGGTTCTGCGCAGCCTCAACCAAATGATACGGAATAATCGTGTTATCATCAGAAAGCGGAAATTCTCCTAACACACGTACTCGATACGCATTGCTCTCTGGGCCATACCGTAGCTCCATCTCATCAACAAACTCATGGCTCACCAACGGACTATCCTTGCATGACCATGTGCGCGTCCACCAACTATTCGCCATACGATTGTGGCTCTCAAAAAACGTGCCGCTGCTTCGCGTAGGGTTAGACAACATCAACGTCGTGGCATTATGGCCAGACATCGAGCCTGCTGCCGCCTCATACACTTGCTCTGGCACACCACTCGCCTCATCAATAATGAGCAAAACATTGTCGCTATGAACCCCTGCCAAAGCTTCTGGCGTCTCTGCGCGTGCCGTTCTGCAAGATATAAACGCTTCTGCCGGGGCGCTCACAAGCTCAACACGGTCGGACTTCACGTTCAACAATTGCTGCAATTCCTTGGGCAACTCGTTAATCCACCGCTTTAACTCCGCAAACATCGCGTCAAACAACTGGCTAGAGGTCGGCGCAGTCACAACAACCTTGCAAGGATACCGCAACAACATAAACCACAACATAGCCCAGGACGCGGTTGTACTCTTGCCGGTACCATGCCCAGATTTCACGCTCATCTTACGTTCATCAAGTAAAGCACGCAAAAACTCAGCTTGATAGTCAAACGGCTGTGCGCCCAACATCTCCTCAACAAAAAGCACAGGATCATTGCCATATGCAGCAACAAATTCTTCAAAAAAGTTGCGCGGCGCACTACTCATCGTTGTGCTCAATCGTTTTCGTCGTGTCCTGCACAAGCTTGGCCTTACGCAACGCATCCAAATGCATATCCCCAAGGTTCACCGTGATCTGCGTCTGGTTGGCCGTGTTGCCATACCTGCTGCGGTTCCAAGCTTCTGCAATAAAACGATGCTGTGCAGCTTCCTCCTTAGCAATGCTTACGTCCAACGCAGATAGCTCAGATGTCTTGCTCCCAGGGTCGGCGTTTCTGCGCTCTGCTTTGCGCTCCTCGCGTAGCCTCCGCATAATCTCAAAGCCTGCTTCCGCATGGGCATCCGCGCCTTGCTCACGTGCAGCCTCCATAGCACGCTTGTAGTCATCGTGATTGTTCACCAACCTCTGCAAAAAGCCACGATCCAAGTCTAGCTCACGCGCCAAACCGGTAATGGTGCCGCCACTAAGCAGATATTCTTCAAGAAAAGTTGCGCCTCCGCGTGCTTCCACTTTAGCAATCGCTGCGCGTCGTTTAGGTCTCCCAGGCATGATTTTTTCTCCTTGTTATGGTCAAGTTATACGATAGGGGTAGGGGGGGCAAAAATAGGTGCAGAATGTGTGTGAATTTACACACAGACACACCCACCAAAAGCCGAGGGCGGGGGGGGTTTTTGCGCTCGATTTTGCCCAGATTTGGCGTTTTGTTAACATAATGTTTATTATAGGGCGTTTCAAAATGGCGTAACCTATTGATATTGCTACGCTTTGATCTGAGAGCATAACAAATGCGCAAAATGGCGTGTTTTTGGTCATGCGCTAAATGCATAGCCAACGGCAAAAAGGGGGTCGCGTGCGCGTGCGAGGCTGAGCTACTGTGCTCACGCGGTTTACCACAAAAAAAGGCAGTACCAAAGCAAAACTGGAGAAGAAAACCTTGGCACCGCCTAGTTGGAGCAAACGCTGTCATGGGAGGAATACAACGCTACTCATGAGACAAACAGAAAAGCTTCTGTACGACCATCATACACCAACTACTCATCCCACTGAAAAACTGATGCATCTTCACCAGCCAAGCGATAGGCGATCACCAAATAGTTTATCTGATCAATCAGACTATCTTCATGGAACCCATTGTCATCCATTCGCGCTGCCTTCAGTTCTGCCATCATGCGTGCCACGTCGTAGGCCGACAGAGAGACTCCCTGAGTCAGCTTTTCTTTCAACACGCCGTTCCACCGATCTGCGATGCTTTGGTGCATTTCTCGGGCGTCTCCGTAGCTCTCTTGCCTTTCCGCAACTATTTGCTCCGCTTTGTTAAAGATCTTCTTGTAGTTCATCTATCTCATCCTTCGTTCTTGCTCTGTATTTTGCGTAGCCACGCTCACTGACTACCTTGACGTAATTTCTGTCGATCAAACTCAGCAACACTTGCATCACGTCTTTCAACTCCTCATCGAGTGCGCCTGCTAGGTCTTTTGCTGTGATGACACCGTGACTACGCATGAAATCGAGAATGTGTAGTTCTGGCTTTGTAAGTGGCTCACGCCAAACCCTACGCCGTTTATCATCCGGCAAAGCTGCACGTAACCCCAGACGCGCACGTTTTCGTTCAAACGTCATCATTCTCCGCTTTAACATTTCCTCATCCATTACGCTCAAGCTCATACTTGCGTTGGAGAATGATTTGCTTTTGCGCGTCACTCCAGGTGGAGAGGTTAGGGTTCTGCAATACACGCCGACGATTGGCAACACCTTCCAACTCAGCAAGTGATTTTATGGTCTGCAAAACCTCAAAAAGCTCATTTTCATCAAGATTTGACCAATCCCTTAAAAACATAGACATTTAGCGCCTCGATCGCGACACGACACGACACACTCCTATAGGAGTGTGTGTCATGTCATGTCGTTTCGCTCGATTTCGACACGACACAAAAATGTCGAAAAATGTCGTGTCATGTCGCGTGTCACCCCTCATCGCACCGCCTAACCACCCCATCTTTCTGGGTTACTTTTTGCAGTTCTATGAGGCCTGTTAGCACCCTGTTAAACCGCGCTCTGTCGTTCCTTCTGTTGTCCGTTGCATACCGATCTAAGTACTCATCGCGCAGCCTGTCTCTTTCAACTTCATCATGTTCTTGCAGTTCATCAAACAGGCTCATCACGGCGCGTTGTGACTTACTCATGCCACTTCCATTGCCGCCCATATTTGGCACATCTGCTGTTGCCTCAAGCACAATGCTGCTGACCTCAAACATATCTGGCGTCATCAGTGTTATGGGTAGTTTGCTGAACGCCATTGGCTCTGGGAAAGCGTCATCTTTTTGCTTTGTCCACGTCATCACAACCTTGGCAAGCTCATCATCACCGACTTGCTCAACGCGAAACTCATGGTCTAGACTTGCCGTTAGTTCTGACGCCCCTCTGCCACGCTCTTTGTTGCTATGCCCTGTGTGATGCACCAGAAGCACCGTGCAGTCTTTATACTTCGCCCTACACCGGTCTAACGCCATGATGAGCAAGTTAACGTCCACACCAGAACGCTCATCAGCGCCGCCCAACGCCCTTGCTAATGTATCAACGATGATAAGCCCTGGCGTTCCCGCTTGGTCAATCAGTTCATCTATGGCTTGTTCTAGCTCTGCAACGGCTTGTTCATTGCTGAGTATAACTGCACGATTGCTTTTATAGAATTGCGCTTGCCCATCTTCTATTTGATGATGTTTTTTCCATGCTGCGACACGTCTTGTGAGTCCATTGCCCCCTTCGCCGCAGAGGTAGAACACGCTGCTTTGTTTTACATTATGTTCGTTCCATTGCTTGCCGGTGGCTATTGAGAGCGCCATATCGAGCACCAGAAACGTTTTACCTGATCCTGATGCACCAAAGCACATCGCCAGTGTATCGCGTTCTATGAGGCCATCTATAAGCCAATCTGGTTTTTGTATTACGAGATCATCTATATGCGTAAACAGCTTGGGCTTGGGCTTTTCTACATAAGCATCGTGCAGCCGCTGTAAGCCTTGTTTAACGCTGTCTAAGCCTTCGCTAACGTGTATATCGTTCCAATCTGCACCTTGTATTACGGGAAGTGCATACTGCCTCTGTGAAGCTTTAGCGGCTGCGATCCCTGGCGTATCATGATCTGCTGCGATCTGCAATGTAATATCTGGCCATTGTATAGCAAACGCATTGCAAATCTTGGGCAGGGTGCCTGCATCTAACGCAAAGATCACTGGCACTTGCTGATCTAACGCCATGTGCACGCTCACCCCAGTTGCATAACCTTCTGTGACCCATGCTGTGCAATCGCCTGTGAGCGTGCCTATGACGCCAAAAGCCTGATCTTTGACCAAACCTTTGTTGAACTTCTTGAGTCCATTGGGTGATATTCTTTGATGCCCTACAACCTCTTGGCTAAAATTATACAAAGGTATTACAACCGTATCACCATCAAGTTCAGCATTTATTAGCTCGATTTGTTTTGCCTCAATGTAAGTGCTCATATTGCTGCCCGGTTTTAGCTTAATTATGTTTTCAAAATCGCTTGCAGTTGGTTTATGCTCAAACGCATTTTCTTGTTTAAAAACAGGCCACACGCCGTCGTGCTTCATCTCATCTGTGATGCTACGGAAGTCGTTGCACTGTCTGCAATGCACTTTGACAAGGTTCTGATATTCGTTGATGCGAAACCTGTCTGTGCCACCGCATGAAGGGCATGGGCCGTGATATTCAGCCGATGAATTACCACCAGACACGCGCTTCATGTTGTACCTAGTGATAATTCTATCTGACCATTCTGACCAATATGGCTGTTCAAAGTCAGGCATTTTCCTAGAATGGTATTTCATCGTCTAAATGACTAGGCGCAGCTTGTTTCTCTTTCTTGCCAAGATCGCCACCAAAAGCAGACTTTTTCTCCGGCTTAGTTTCTGCCTTTTTGCCATCGAGCAAGTCTGCGAATTCTTGTGCTACTGCATCAACTGGTGCCTCAACCAAATCATTGAACGGATTGCTTTGCTCTTGCTGTTCACGTTCTGCAAGTTCAACCACCATCACGCCTTCTGGCCGTAGCTGCACCCCTGTTTTACCTGCAAATGACCAAGGGTAGATTTTAAGCATAACGTGTATTGTGCTATTGGTCGTTAGCTGAAAATCGTCTGCTGCTTTGCTGCCATCATTCATGTATTGGCGTGGCTTACTGTTGGCGTCTTGGTAAGTCTTTTTGACAAGCTTGGCGATCCTTCCAGTATTATCCTCGTTTTGCGGAAAGATTTGATCGAGGTCAGTTGCGTAAAAAGGCTCTGCTTTTGTTTTGTCGCTTTCTTTCCAAGCTTTACGCATTGTATTGGCGAGGTCTTTTGCTTGCTCATCAGACATAATGACGTGCATTTCATACTTGCCGTCTGGGTCAGTTGCATCGCAAGGCACACTGCCACCTTTCGGCCTGTTTTCAGTAGGGGTTGGGTCAAACTTATATGCGCGGTCTATTTTCGGCCAAAGTGCTTTGACGTTTGTTAATCGATAATCCATGTTTGTCTCCTTTTTAATCTAGATAATCGGGTAGGTTATGCATCGTGAAGCTGCCCCAACGAGTGCTATACTTGCCGGTTTCTTTTGCTTCTGCGATTTCTTGTAATGCTGTTTCAACAACGCCTGTCGCGTATTCTATTGCCTCTTGGTCAAGCGTGTGAAAGTGCGCAGGGTAGGGCCATTCTTTCTCTACGGCTAGGAAGCCAAAGTACTGCACCTCTACTTCTAGGAGCTTGGCACAAAGCAAATAATGCGCAGCCTGGAAGTGATACCCCAAGCGAAAGATTGCCTTACCAAAGTTCTTAGGATCAGCTTGTGCGGCTGTTTTAACGTCTCCCATAACTCTGAGATTTGGCGAATAAATATCAGGCCTACATTTCAGCAAAATTTGAGTGCCAGGGTGCTCTACAAAGTAGCTATGCTCCACTTGCTTATCTTTTTGCTGTAGGAGCTTGCCGCAATGCTGATCGTTCATCAAACCGCCAACGATCTCGCCATAGTCAGCTTCGACGCCATGCACCATCCCCTTAACCATATCGTAATCTTTGCGTGGCAGAACAACTTTGCCTTGCGCTTGGGCTAATGCGTCGAGTTCCTTAAAGGCTTTTGTTGCGCGTGACTTCTCATCTGAGACCAACACATTGCCTAGCTCTGGCTCTAATGCTTCGCTATGCACGGCTGTTCCCACGTCTGCAACATGCTTGGCGAGGTTGAACTGGTTATGCATTGCATGGAACGGTGACTTGGTGATCCATTGCTTTAAGAAGGAAGCGTTAACCCCTGTTTCTGCATGATAATCTGCGTTTGTTATATCTTTGTGTATGCCTTGTTTCATCCTGTACATTCTCCCTCATCTGCCTGGCACAGAAATGCCTCGTTATCGAAAATCCAATCACCTTGACGCTCAATAAAATTGCCAAGGTCTGCATAGCTCCGTGACTTATGAAAAGTGCCACCAGCTTTTGTTTCCATGTCGACCCACCACTGCATACGGTCTGGGTGCTCACGCCACATCATTGCCAGTGTTGCTTCTGATTTTAGAAAGCAGCCGTCACAGTTACCTTTTGCAGTCACGCCATTTGGCCCATGCAAACGCAGATCAAACGTGTGACCGTTCCAGAACTGCATGACTTCTTTTTTGGTGACATTTGCGTGATACAGTGGATACCAAAACGTCCACCGATCTTCTTTTTGCTTTTTGTTGATGCGTCTTGCTTCATCTGCGCGGATGCCAATGCAAGAGTGCCAGTGTTTCCAACCTTGCTTTACAAGGTATCGCTTGATCGTTCTGACTTTGAGTTCTGCGGTGCAAAATCGAGCAACGGCGTTGGGCAAGTAGGGGCGGTAAAGCATTTTTTCAAACGGCTCACCATTTCTTGCTGCACTGTTATGAGAGACAACTTTATATGCGACTTTGTTATCAACGCGGTCATACTCTAACCAGGTAATCGGCACATCCCAATGCTCACTGCAATCTTGCACAAAATTCAGCGTTTGCGGCATTTCTCTGCCGGTGTTTGCAAAGACTACTTTGGTTGTGTCTGGCAGCCCTTGGTTGGCCTCTAGGATTTGGTGCAGCATAAAGCCAGACGTTCTGCCACCTGAGAAGCTAATGAGCACGTTGCCATCTGGTAAAGCGTAGGGGCTATGCATCTTCCACCGCCTTGATCGTCTGACCAATTCGCATGGCTATTTGCGGCACAATGGCGTTGCCTAGTCCTTTAAGTCTGTCCACCCTTCGGGGTATCCCATTAGCCACTCGACCCACTGGGGGTTCAGGCTTCCAGGTGTTGCTTCTTTTCTCCCCACCGCTCTGCGTAGGCATTCGTCTCCTATCGCGCTCTCTGCCCAATTCGCCACGTCTCCCGTCATCTTCCAATCTCTTGCTCTGGGCGTCGGCCACATCTGCACTGCTGCCGTGAGGTTGTGTTGCAGAGCTTTCTTTAGACCCTTCCGTTTTATGAGCGTGTCTAGATTTTCCTGTCCTGTTACTCTCGGCGTTGGCCACATCGCTACTGCTGTTGCTAAGGGATTGCCGCCATGTTCGCGCCTTGGATTGTTTGGATTTTTTGACGGCCCTCCTGTTGATGATGTCGGCGTCGGCCACATTTCTTGCGACAATCCAGATTCGCATACGTCTATGTCTGGCATCGACACTGACAGCTCCAAGATGAAATGTTTGGACTGCGTAATTGGCTTTGTCTGCCAGGTCAGAAAGCACCTCGTCGAGGCCCATAGTGATGTGCCCAGAAACGTTTTCACAAATAAGCCAATCTGGTCTGACTTGCTGAACAATGGAAAATATTTCCGGCCAGATGTGTCTGTCATCTTCACTGCCTCTGCGCTGCCCGGCTTGACTAAAGGGTTGGCAGGGGTATCCCGCTGTGAGGATGCTTGGTCTGTCTCCGATTGCGTGAATAATCCTAGTTGGGTCATTGGCTAGTTCCTTTACATCTTCTGCAATCGGCACGTCTGGCCAATGCTTTGCTAAAATCTGTCTGCTCCAAGGCTCAATGTCGCAAAACAAAACTGGCTTGCTGAGTTCTGCCCATTCAAAGCCCAACGCAAAGCCACCGATGCCACTGCAAAGGTCAACGTGCGCCATCACTCTACAGCCCTCGCATATGCAGCCATCAACAACGCTTCGGCTCTATGCTCATCCTTTTTGCGCTTTAGTTGGTCGCTCACTTTGGGAAACTGTTGGATGGCTAGGCGTCTTGCACCATCTTTGTCTGCCGGTACGTGCAACATCTTTTTCCAACTTGCAGGCGTAACAATCTGGTGCTTGATGTTAAGCACGCCCACCGTTGAGAGGATCTGACCGTAGCCCATGCCAATTTTAAAGGCAGAGCTAACACCTTGCTTGGGTCGTGCGCTTTGTTTCTCTATTATAAGGAAGTCAATCTGCGTGCTTTGCAGTATGTCTTTCAATTCGTGAGCGTTTAAGCCACCTTCGGCAAATGTGGGTAGATCATAAACTTGACACCAATCGCCACAGAGGAGGGCAACGCCACCAGTTTTGTAGCCTGGGTCAATGCCGCAGTACGTCCTATCTAGCCCCATTTTCGGCCTCATAGCGGTGCTTTAATATTTGCTGAAGTAAGGACGCGACGCTGCGGCGATCCTCTTTTGCTTCGTTTTCTAGCTTGGTTTTTAACTGACCATCAATTCTGACGAACAACGTAACCTGTTGATTTTCCATGTAAAACTTCCGTGCTTGTCATTTTATTTTTAAATACTGTGTTTAGTACTTGTATAATGATAGCAAATTGCTATATATGAATAGGAGACAGTAGATAGACAGGAGAGATACAGTGTCAGAGAAAGTTATATTCAGAAAAGTTTTTGTAGATAATTTAATTTCTTGGGATGATGATAAAAAAGTAGAAGGTTACGTTTATTTAACGTCTGACCAAGAGATGCCAAAGGCAGATGAGTATATTGAAAATCATTTACACATTTATAAAAACGTAAGCGATAAAAAATATCATCTTTTCTTAGATCGCTCAGACATAGCAAGTGATGATCTTGCAGAATTAGAAAAGCATCTGTTTGATTGGGCAGAAGGTGAGTATCACAACGGCAACTATGAGATCGTAGATGTTGAGCCTAAAGATGATAACAAATATGTCAAAGTAAGATTTGGTTTATACAACGATGACAATGATCCAGTTTATGATGGATGGTATAAACCGCAAGATGGTAGGTGGAACGGATGGTTACAACCCTACGTTGACGAAAAGACTTACAAGCAAATTTACAATGACATCAAACCATCAGAGCAAGAAATGCAAAGCTATGATGAGGATGAGCGTGAATATTGGGATGATATTAAAAACCAGAAGCCAAACAAAGATGGTTACTATGATGTAGCACATGGCATCTGTTGGTGTAGTGAGGAGGATTGATAATGAATAAAGCTAAGTACATAGACGCTCTCAATGAAGCAGTAGAGATGATGAACGCCAGTGATGATGGTGAGCTTTTCTTAGAGATCACATCTGCATTGAAACAAGCGGCAAGCAATCATGGAATAGCATATGGCGCAGAAATGCAGTCTTTCGTTGATTGGGCTAATGAGCAATTGAGTAGGGAGGGATAATAATGAACAAGGTTAAAACAGAGTTTCCTAACTTCGACGATTTAGAGTCATTTGAGAAAATACTGAACGCATTGCGTGACTACGGCTTTGAAGATGTTTCATATCGTAATGAGGCAATGCCATGTTTAGAGGCAGTCAGTGAGTTTATGTATCTTAGTCCAGTTACATTGGTTGTATGGGTTGATTTTAAAGATCCGCAAAAATCAGATGCAATGGATGAGCGTATAGATGGAACAATAAAACAGTTTGCTTTTGAGGAGCGTGACGTTGATGGGGAAACTGACAATGAGCGTTACTTCGATACTGTGGAGGAACTAGTTGAACACGTTAAGGACGTTATGAAACTAGGTGAGCAAGAAAGCTCAGACTAACAAAATGTATTCTTCTATACTTACGGAATACATTTACCAGATGCATGGTGTGCACATTGTATGGACGCCATCGCATCTCTATGACGAACCACCATTTTAAGAAAGGAGGAACCAATGAAACACATCATTGACTACGATCATATGTGCCGCGTTTGCCAAGGCAAGCAACGCATATTCAGATGGGAGTATTCACCAACGACGGCAAAGCAAGTGCTTGTAGGTGAAGATTGTGATTATTGTGTAGGCGGTTATCGCGCCATCACGATTGGCAAAAGAAACAAATACTAGACATACAGTCTTACTTTCATATGCTTTATAAAAACTGGAGGAATACACCATGAAGTATGGAGGCTTCATTTTTGGTGCCGATGAGGAGCATCAGAAAAAGCAACGCAAAGGCATAAGAGCGTTAGCCAAAGCCCAAAGCGCAGAGGTCAAATGGTTTGTTGAGGAGCAAGGGCGCGAAAGGCGCGACGTAGAGGACAGAGAGGAGCTACAAGCGTGCGCTAGGTATTGCCGCACCAACAACGCAACTTTCGCACTCAGTTCGCTCTCTGGATTCACCAAACGCAAATGGCAAGGCATGACGTGGCTTAAGCATCAGATCGAAATGCATGACATGGCGTTTGCCGTTGCAGATGATCCAACAATTACAAAAGGGTCATTGCATGTGTTGAGCGCGGCAGCAGACATTCAACGCGCACGTATTGCAGAAAAAAGCAAAGCCGCGTTGGACAATATTAAACGCAAACTTGATGCCGGTGAGGAGGTGATTGCCAAACGCTCTGGCAAAAAGGTTGAGAAGCTAGGCACGCATGAACACATCAGAAAATCTGCAAAGCTAGGCAACAAAGCCCAAGCGGAAAGAGCCGCAGAACGTGATGCACAAGTCTGGCCTATGATAGAGCAATATCTAGCTCAAGGGCTAGGCTATAACGCGATTGCAAGGCAACTCAACACGCAAGCAATACCCACGCCAAATGATAAGGCAAGGTATAAAAGAGACACGTTAGGGGTTTGGTACGCCTCTACTGTGCGAAACATTGTACTAAGGAGGAACAAATGAATAAGAGTGCAACATTTCGAGATGTTCGACAAACTGTTTTTCGTACTCCAGAAGACTACGAAATTGATTATAACAATTTGAGCACTGAAACACTTAAAAAGTTAAAAAACCAAATGATAATTGAGTTTAAGCAAACTCAGTGTCAGCTAGAATTACAGATGTATTTCGACAAAAGACAATGGTCAGATGATAGCGATTTCTGCGAATGGATTTTTGCCAGTAAAGATCGACAAGCGTACTTTCATATGTTCAATTTAACTGGCTATAAGAACGGTTGGTCGGTTAGCATGGTCTCTGATTTTTTGGGCAGAGATAGAACGGCGTGCAGCAAAGACTTGTCCGACATGCAACAAAGAGGCTTTATTTATCGTAATAAATCTAAAGGTTACCAAAGGCATTATTTACCGTCGAAACGCTTGCTAGATAACGGTGATTTTTACTCAAATTACTATGTAGACTTGACTTTGCAGCTCACCGAGTTCCAAGAACGCAAGCGTCTTTTTGACCTAAGAATTGCAGAGCGTGACTATTTATCAGTACTTCAAAAAGTTGATAGTCATGCACATTAAATATGTATGGCGTTCACATTGTTTTATATTTTTGCCGTGCTAACCTTAGAGACAGGAGGAATACACTAGTGGTACACAAACGACGCAAGAGCAATCCAACAGTCATGAAAATGGCTACAGGTGTGATGCGTTTTAAACGGAGGGTCGATATACCTATGTGGCATGTCGATCATATCCAAAAGACCGCTAACATTTTACGTGAGTATGCAGATCGCATCGAAAGTACGCTTGACAGCAATTCTATGCGAAACTCAGATAAGACGTTAGCGGTGCAGTACATGATCCAGTCGATGAACAACGATATGGCTCGTATGACTCCAAAAGACCCGCGGGAACGTGGGGCAGAGCGCGGTGGGTATAACCATGATTTTGGTCGCGGTTATCTCAATACAAACGGTTTTGACGAACTGATTGCGCGTGATGATATGGATGACTAACTAACGTTTAGGCGCTGCAAAAAAGTGGCTAGACGCAATATAAAAAAGGAAAAGACTACAATGTTGAGGTCAACAACACAATATAGTGAGGGGATACAAAGCAGTAGCGGTAGAACTTCACGCAATCTAACTAAGGGAGATGTATCTGGTTTTCGTATAATATATAATATCTCTCTTTTTACTGTAAGAACTAAAAATCACTACAATCAGATTAAACTGTACTGTCAGAACAGTCTACTCTGTGCAGTACTTGGGGATATAGTAGGGGGGCTTTCAGTATTCCTCCTATTATTCCTTACCCTTATCTTTGGGGGAGTGTTGCTATGAACGTAGTAAAAGTAAAATTCCGCAAAGATGAAAAAGAGGAAAGCTTACGACCAGACTTTGAAAATAGCATGGTTGAGCTTGCAGAGAACTTGGCAATATGCATGGCAGAAGTGCGCATGTGGGAGTCTTTCAAGCAAGCGGCTGCAACTGCGCTCTCTGAGGGCATGGACTTACTAGACATTGCAGAACTGCATACTGAAAACCATGTTTTTAAAATCACAGATGGCAAGCTTGAAGTTGATTATTACAAGGGGAGTGTGCACTAATGAGACACCCACTATCCCCGGTGCAAAAAGAAATCTACGACTTTATTGTAGAGTTCTATAAGCAAAATGATAATCTTAATCCTTCTTTGCGCGATATTGCCAATGGGCAGATCAACGGCAAGCAAGTCATCAAAAAACGTGTTGGGCGTGAAAACATCAGACGCAGAATAAAGATGCTTTGCGAGAAGGATTACCTTGAAGAAAGGTTTTATCGCAACGTTGCTTATTGGGTACCTAAAGATGCCAAGTGATGAGCAAGACAAAGCTGCCGGTAATCTTTCAGCCTTAGATTTGATGAAAGCAATGGCAGACGTTGAGAATCGGGCAATGCACAAGGTTTTCGGCACAAAGCGCACAAACGTTTCACAACCGATTGACCGTGAGAAAAAGCTAAAGCTTACCCAAAAAGCGCAGATGGTAAACCGTATGCTGCACATGGATATGTCTGAGACGCAGATTGCAAACGTGCTTGGCACAACCAGGCAGTCTGTTAGTCAAATCAGATCACGGTATGCACTACCCAGAAAGGCAGAGCTATGATTACATATTTCACGGCTCTGCTGCTTACCTACACGTTGCAAGGTGAGATTGTCACTGCACGGTTCTGGCTAACTAGCTATCAGCAATGCATCGACAGCATGGATCACATGGAGGGCATGTATGACTATCTTGCTGATAATGTAAGCGGCAAGCTGATTTACTTGCGTTGTGAGCAAACAAGCATCTTTAGCGGCATCAATGAGGAAAGGTTTATTAAACCAAGGCTACGGCCTAATAGTTAAAAGGAGTAAAAAATGAAGTGGCGAATAGATAACGAGAGAAAGTTATTAATACTTGATGAAGATTACAGAATAGATTTTGACCGATTAGAGGAAACTGATTGGTTTGGCCATTTAGCATCAAAAAATTGGGTTGATATGCAAGAACTATTTGAAGCTTTTGTAAGTGCGTTTAAAGCAGCAGATAAGCCCTTGCAGCAATCTTTTTTCAACAACTTTCACAAAGCTTATAAAGCCAATGTTGACGATAAGTTTTACGAAATGTTGTTAAGATTACGCTATGAGAAAGAGGACAAACTTTTTTATAAAGTAAGTGACTTAAAATCTAATGAAGTGTTAATTA